>Ga0315338_1000196_pt1 | contig 215782 bp, 201 predicted proteins | sample ASW8metaG_FD_204518 | JGI IMG/M metagenome (GOLD analysis project Ga0315338, IMG submission 204518) | Ammonia-oxidizing marine archaeal communities from Monterey Bay, California, United States - ASW #8 | ecosystem: Environmental > Aquatic > Marine > Coastal | place: USA: California | collected...
ATGGCGTTAATAGAAATGTGTCCAGTTAAAACTCTTGAAATGGTTTTTGGAGATCTTGGTTGATCAATTGCTAGCAAAATAATAGCTGTACTGTCTTTAGCAACATGTTTTAGGCCTGATTTGATGCTAGAAGTCTTACCGGTTTTATAATCGGAATTGACAGTGATCTTTACCCGGTTGTGGTTATTTGGGGTTATGGTTTTAATGACATTTTGATGTTCGTGCCCCAATACTAGAATCACTTCATTAGCACCGCCATTGAATAAAGATTCGATTTGATAATTTACCAGATGCTCTCCTCTCCATTGGAGTAATGCTTTTGGAGTGCCCATTCGCGAAGAAGTCCCTGCGGCTAATAAAAGTGCAGATATGTAAGCAGTCATCTAATTTGTTAGTGAAATTTCTGGGGTTTCAGATTGGACTTTATTGTTTATACGGTCTATTCGCCAATCTTCAAGTTTCATGGATGATCCATCTCCTCCGAGACGAAACATTAGGATTTCAGAAATGATACTAATGGCAATTTCTTCGGGAGTTCTAGCATTTATTGATAGTCCTAAAGGAGATCGAATTTCACGAACTCTTTCTATTGGAATTCCATCCCGTAAGAGATCTTCATAAATTAAAATAGTCTTCCTTTTACTTCCAAGCAGTCCAACGAATGATGCATTTGTACGAGCAGCGGCTCCCAACGCAACATTATCGTATCTGTGACCACGAGTAGCAATTATTATAAATGTGTTTGGATTAATAGGTAATTCGGCAAGTGCAAGTTCGGGGTTTTTACTTACAAGCAAGTCTGCTTCTGGAAACCTTTCAGGATTGGAAAATTCTAGTCTGTCGTCAGTAATGAATAATTGGAAACCAAGTGGCTTTGCTAACGCCGCTATTGCCTTTGAAACATGTCCTCCGCCACATAGGACGATCTGAGGGGGAGTAGTAAAGGCTTCGATGAAACATTCAGATCCATCTTCGGTTTTTAAATACTGATTACCACCATGAATCATTAATGTTTTTGCGATTTCGCAAACATCTTCCTCAAGTTTTTGATTTCCCAGGGATCCTGTAATTTCATTTGAATTATTGATCATCATCTTAGATCCAATTTTTAGTTTTGTGATTGAACCACTTTTGATGATTGTTGCTAAAGTAACTGCGCCATATCCCTGATAAGCTTTCGAGATTTGTTCAGAATAATTCAAAAATTGATCCGGTTCATATACTGGGTCAATTAAAAAATACATGGTTCCCCCACAAACCAATCCGTCTTGGGCAGCCAATTCTTCATTTAATTCATAATCACGATATTGGGGTCCACCTTTTCTTTTCATCAATTCTTTTGCAGCAAACCATATATCACCCTCAACACATCCTCCACCAAGTGTTCCTACACCACTACCATCTTCTCTGACCAATAATTTTGCGCCAGATTTTTGAGGGGTAGATCCCTTAGTGTCAATTACTGTAGCTAAAACCAAAGGATTCCCATCCTTAAGCAAGTTTGTTGCTTCGTCAAAAACGTCCTTCATGTTTCCTCTCCAAATTTCTGGAAGGCTTAAACTAGGTTTAAGCATAACATATTACTTTAAAAAATTTGAATTGCTTGGAGAAAAACTTTCTACTATACGGGATAATTTGCTTGATCCACGATTTGGGCCAACAACAACTACGTTCAGGTTAGATTTTTTGAAAACATCATCTATAAATTTAAGTAAATCACTTGATTGAACATTGTTGATCTTAGAGATTGTTTCTTGCACTGTGTCTGCATTGCTCGAAAATATATATTCTTGTCCAATTCTATATGCAGCAGAACTTGTATTTTCGCCATCAAGTAATAACCTTCCGGTGATTAGTTGCTTGGCATTGGATATGTCTGAATCTTGGAGGGTATAAGAAAAGTTTGAAATCTGGAATAAGATTTGTTCTAGCGCATTGTATAGGTTTTTAGGATTTATACCTGCTGAGATTATTAGAGCTCCTGTATCAGTAAAATTTATTAAATCGCTATGAATATCATAAGCAAATCCACTCAACTCTCTTATGTTTATGAATAGTTTGCTGCTCATTGATCCTCCGAGTATTGTATTGATTATTTCTTGAAAAAATTTATCTGAAGCACGAAACATTGGGTGACAGAAACCCAATGTGAGTTGAGATTGTTCAATGTTACGGTATTCAGTTTTAATTTTTGGACTTTTTTGGTCGTGATTGAATTGAGGAAAAGTTTTGGGAATAGATTTCCTCCAATTCTTTGATAATTGGTCAATGAAAAGTGTTATTTCATCATGATTGATATTTCCGGCCAAACTCAAAATAATTCCGTTTGGAATATAGTATGACTCTAAGTGTTCAATTAATTGAGATCTGTTGATCGAAGCTATCGTTTTTTTTGTGCCTGCTATCTCCATTCCTAATGGATGATCTTCCCATAGCAGATTTGTCAAATGCATGTCAGCTAGTGAAGAAGGCGAATCTGTAATCATGCTAAGTTCTTCTGTTATTACAAGACGTTCGGTCTGAATTGCATCTGGGTCAAAGAGAGGATCTAATATCATGTCAAACAAAATCCCGATCGAATTTTCCATCTCAGATTTATTGATGCGTATTACAAATGATGTATATTCTGATTCAGTTGAAGCATCTATTAATCCCCCTCCAGTTTCTATTTCGGATGCAATTTGATATGGCTTCGGTCGTTTATGGGTACCCTTGAACAGCATATGTTCAATAAAGTGTGAAATTCCGGAATTATCTATGGATTCATACCTAGAACCAACTTTAGCAAACAAGCAAATAGAAACTGACTCAGAAGCAGGCATTTTTGAAGTGAGAATTGTAAGACCATTATCTAGAATCGTTTTGGAGATAGTTTCTGATTCCATTGTTAAATTGTGTTGCGAATTATAACTTGAGATTTTTCTTCCTGAATCTTGATTACCGAGGCAGCAGAATCTGTACCAAACCCTTTATTCTGTGCTTCGATGTATTTTTGCTGAACTAAGTTGGAAACTTCCATAGGGACTTTTTTTGATTTTCCAAGTTCAGTCGCTAGCCCAACATCTTTTGCGGCGAGATTTAATTGGAATCCCGGTGAAAAATCATCTTTAAATAATGTTGTTGGGAAACTGTGCATTTGTCTGGAATCTCCAGTGCTAATTGAAATTGCATCATATAGAATTTCGGGTGAAACGCCTGCTTTTACACCCATGGTGAAAGCTTCGCCTAATAAAACATGAAGGCTTAGCCCAATTAAGTTATTTGTGATTTTACATATTGTCCCAGATCCCAATTCACCGCAATACATTGTTTGTGTTCCTATCGATGATAGAAGTGGCTTGTATTTCTGGTAAATTTGGGATTCTCCACTAACCATAATACAAAGAGAACCATCTTCTGCCCCTTTAACTCCACCACTAACTGGGGCATCTAGGAAATGGAAATCTTGTGAAGTGGCAAGTCTACCAATTTTATTAATCATTTCCAATGATGTAGTACTAAGATCGAAAAATATTGTTCCCGATTTTATTCCTTCAATAATTCCACCTTCTCCAAATGTCACTTCATCTAAAATTTGGGGTGTTGGGAGAGACGTAAAAATCACTTCGGAGCTTTGAGCTAATTGTCTGGGAGATTGGGATATTTTAGCCCCGTTACCTTTTGCTATTTCCAAAGCTGATTTATCTATATCAAATACTGTTAATGTGTGGCCCTCTTCTATTAAATTCCTGATCATATGTTGACCCATGAAACCAGCTCCAATGAATCCAACTTCCATTACAAACTCCTTTTTTCAATATTGAACTGATATATAAAATACTTTTTTGATCTCATGGGTTTTCAAATATTCTGATTTTTTAATTTTGGGAAATATAATTTTGACTATAACGAATTTGCCAATATTTCAACCAAGTGATGAGATTCTTTGCCAGTACCGCTAAAAATTTGTTGTCTACAAGAAACTCCTTCAGATACGATCGATGTTTCTTTTGATGAATTTCGTATGACAGGTAGCAGTTCTCTTTCCCCTATCTGGTTTGAAATATCAAAATGTTCTTTTTCAAACCCAAACGACCCTGCCATTCCACAACATCCCGAGTTAATTTCAGAAATTTCAGTGCCCGGAAGTAGTTGCAATGTTTTTAGTGCGGGATCTGTTCCAATCATAGCTTTTTGGTGACAGTGTCCATGAAATGCAATTGTTTCAGGAGGGTTTTTGAAATCGATAGAGGATCCATTTTCAATTGCAAAAAGGACAAATTCCTCAATTAGCATGGTATTTTTAGCGATTAGGAGACCCATCTCTCTTGTTTCTTCGTCAACCAAATCATTAAAATCATCAAGAAATCCTAGGATACAACTGGGTTCTAGCCCTATCAGCTTTTTGCCTTGAGATACATGCGTATAAAGTGATTTTATATTATATCGAACATGTTTTTTGGCTTTGTCCATCATTCCACTTGATAGCATTGGTCTACCACAGCATTTTACATCAGGTATCTCAACTTCATATCCCAATGCTTCAAGCAGTTTAACTGCTGATTTGCCTATTTCAGGGTGATTGTAATTTGTAAAAGTGTCCGGGAAAAGTACAACTTTCCCCCTTGGTTGTTCTAAGTGTGAGTTTCTAGATTTATACCATTGAATGAAAGTAGTTTTCGAGAATCTAGGCATTTCTCTTCTCTTGTCTATTCCAGCATATTTTTCTAATAATTCTTTCATCAAAGGTGATTGTAAAACCCAATTAGAAATTGGGGTGGTGATTGACCCAAGTTTACTAAGGAGAGCAATGTTGCCAAAAATATGATTTCTTAAAGTTTGGCCATTTTTTTTATGGTAAAGATTTAAGAAATCATATTTTAACTTTGCCATATCGACGCCTGAAGGGCATTCAGATTTGCAACCCTTACACTCAAGACATAAATCTAAAACCTGATGCATTCTGGAGCTAGTCAGGGATTCTAATGGCAAATCTCCAGAAATCGCAGATCTTAGTGCAGTTGCTCTCCCACGAGTCGAGTGTTCTTCATCCCTGGTTGCCATATAAGATGGGCACATTGTTCCATCTAGTTTTCTACATGCACCCTGTCCATTACACATTTCTAGTGCTTTAGCAAATCCGCCCTCCCGGCTATAGGAGAAACCCGTAGGAATTGTTTGAGTGGAATAATTTGGGTCGATCCGCAGATTTTTTTCCATGGGAGAGGAATCAACAATTTTACCTGGATTCATAAGGCCCTTTGGATCGAAAGCATTTTTAACTTTGCGAAAGGCATCATAAATCGTGGATCCAAAGACTTTTTCATTTAGATGGCTCCTTACCAGTCCGTCACCATGTTCTCCACTTAAAGAACCACCAAATTCGATTACTAAATCACAAATCGCGTCAGAAATATCCTTCATCTGTTGAATTCCTGTATCGGTTTTCAAATTCACAAGCGGTCTGATGTGTAAACAACCTACGCTTGCATGACCGTAGTAATCAGCTTCTGTTTTGTTGTCTTTAACAATTTGATCAAAGCGTTGAATAAATTGTGGGAGTTTTTCTGGGGAAACTGCGGTGTCTTCAACGAATGGAAGAGGTTTTGAATCACCTGGTTTACTCATTAATAGTCCTAGCCCTGCTTTCCTGACTGCCCAAACTTTTGATTGTTCTTCGGGTGAAGTAACAGATAATGTTGAGTAGCCCAGTTTGCGTTGCTTAGCACGGGATTGAAGTTTAGCGAGTTGGTCGGCGACTTCTTTTTCAGTGTCTCCTATAAATTCCACGACGAGTAGAGAATTGGGATTCCCATCGATGAAATTAGAAATTCTGGAATACGATAAATTTTGTCTCGTTTGGGTGATGATACTGTTACCAATATGTTCAATCGCAGCAGGATTGAGATCCAAAATGTCTACAGTCGCTTCCATTGATTCAATTAAATCATTGAAATGTAATACCGAAAGTCCTTTGTGCTTGGGGATATCTACGAGTTTAAGTTTGGCTTCAGTTACAGCAATTAAAGTTCCTTCAGAACCCACCAAAAATTCAGCCATGTTTAAGGATTCATTGGAAGCTAAATGGTCTAGGTTATACCCACCTACGCGTCTTTGAATGTTTGGGTACCTATCAACAATTTCAGCTCTATGATCGTTTGTAACAGAGAGTAAGGTCTCATAAATTTTTCCTTCTAGGGATTCTTCCATCGAGAGATCATTAAATTCTTTTTCGGTGATGGGACCAAATTTTGCGTGTTCTCCATTAGATAAAATTGCTTGAATATCTATAATATTGTCACTGGTTTTCCCCCAAATTATTGAGTGGGCTCCACAAGAATTGTTGCCAATAGCACCACCTACATTACCTCGATTACTTGTGCTAGGATCGGGGGTGAACATCAAATTATATTTTTTAATTTGACGATTTAATTCATCAAGCACTATACCTGGTTGAGTACGCACCCATTTTTCGTCCGTATTGATTTCGATGATTTCTCTCATATATTTTGAGAAATCAATTACTATTGCATTGCCTACTGTTTGCCCTGCTAAACTGGTTCCTCCACCTCGAGGCAAAATGGGAACTGAGTTCTTATGGGCGATTTCAATGGTAGCTGACACATCGTCCGTATTCTTTGGGATAACTACGCCGATGGGTGTCATTTGATAAATGCTAGCATCAGTGCTGTACAGCAGACGGGTTAGTTCATCAAATTTAACCTCTCCATATATATTGTTTTGGAGCTCTTCAATCAATTGGCTAGTATCTGAAATGTTAGTTGTAATCATGGTTGAAGGATACCATTATTTTCTGATTACTACACTTTGTGCTGAGGGTAAATTATGTTCAAATTATTGATTGATTCGTTACTACTTTAATCCTGAAACGACCCATTTTAGAATTATTTTAATCCTTGTGAGTGAGGGGGTTGAAAATAAAGGAACTAAAAAGCTAGAGTGGGACAGCCTGGATTAAAAATGATGGGATGTTAATTCCAATTGCAATTAATGGAATATCCGGAGAATTTTGTAGGTGGATTTCCCTCTTGGGGTTTGGACAGATATTTTGTCACCTTTAGCTTTGTTTAATAATGCTTTGCCTATGGGGGATACAATAGAAATTCTGCCTTTTAGTGGATCGGCCTCTGCCTGGCTCACTAGTGTATATTTTTTTCTGCCAGTAGCCTTAATATCAGACTCTACTTCCACTTCAGCACCTATAGTAATCACGTCAGATTTTGCTTTTGATTCATCTATGATTGTTGCTTCAGATAGATGATGTTCTAACTCCAAAATTCTTTGTTCGGCCATGCCTTGAGCTTCTCTAGCGGCTTCTAGTGGTGCGTTCTCACGTACGTCTCCAGTTCCCGCGGCGTGAGCAATGGCTTCAGCTCTTTCAGGTCTTCCAGATTTTAGTTGAGCCAATTCATTACTTAATTTCAGGTGCCCTTCAGGGGTCAATTCAAGTCCATTGCTAGACATCATCTTTGAGGTTTTGGTATTTGTGCTATTTCTGGAATTTCGCCTTATCCGTATGTGTAGAGCCAAATTCTCGGATATGAATCCGCTTTGGTACGAATAACGCAAGAAAGATCGAATTTCCTTAAGTTTTTGTTCAGACATTTTCGATAAACCTTTGCGAAGTTCACTTTCGAAAAAGTCATCAATGTCTGAGGGTTTAACCAGGGAGAATGACTTAGACTTACCATCTGAGTGTGAAACTAATCTTTGTGAAAATTCATCCAAAAAGCTCTTGGTTCTTGCTGAAACAGGTTTGTTGCTTTCAAGCTTTTCAATGTATTTTGTTAAGGTTTGTTCGACGGTGGTTGATGAATCCAAATTCAAGTGATCTCCTTATGAGCTTATTAGATGGTAATTAACCAAATCTTATGTGTCAACGTAACAACCCCAGGATTTGCTTTTTAGTCAAACATTATAAAAAACATGTACAACATTACCTTTATCTTATCAAAAAACAACAATAAAATTGAGGCAAAGTTAAAATACAAGTAATTTCTCTAGTGGAGTTGCAGAAAGTGGCTAAATATGGATGACCTGGATACCAGGATTTTAACAATGTTGCAAGAAGACGGGCTATCTCCAAATGCTAGAATTGCTAACAAAGTCGGAGTAAGTGAAGAAACTGTTCGTCGAAGAGTTAAGCGTATGCTTAAAGACGATTATTTGCGGGTTGTTGCTGTTCCGAACACGGAAAAAATGGGATTTAGTTCGCAAGTTCTCATTGGTTTGCAAGTGATTCCTGAGAAAATGGATGCAGTAGCTGAGCAATTGTCGAATATTCCAGAAGTAAGATGGTTGTCAGTAACTACTGGTTCATTTGATATTTTTGCTTGGGTAATTCTAAAAGATTCGAAAGATTTAGGAGTATTTCTTAGAGAAACAGTTTTTTGCGTTGAAGGGATTCAAAAGGTGGAAACCTTCATGAATTTGGATTTAAAGACCCGGAATCTAGATATGGTTATTTAAATAACATGACAAATAGTCAACTGGTCAAAATCTATACTGATGGAGCATGTTCAGGGAATCCCGGGCCTGGTGGTTGGGGGGCTGTTCTTATTTTTGGAGAAAATATACTTGAATTGAATGAAGGATATAGACTTACAACTAATAACAGAATGGAAATTTTGGCAGTAGTAATGTCTCTGGGCAAATTGAAAAGATCAAGTGAAGTAGTTGTAATTAGTGATTCAAAATATCTTGTAGATGCTATCAATAAAGGCTGGGTTCAGCGTTGGAAATTAAATGGATGGCGACGCAATAAAAAAGATGTGGCTTTAAATGTTGATTTGTGGGAATTGTTGTTGACACAATTACAAAAGCATCAAGTTAAATTCGAATGGGTCAAGGGTCATTCGGGTGATACTTATAATGACTTGGCAGACAAATTGGCCGTAGAAGCTTCCATGTCAAAGTCATTAAAGATTGATGAGATTTATGAGCTAGATTCTAACAATTCGTGAAGTCTATTCAAGGGAAATTTGACAATTGATTTGATGATTGTAAAAATCACAATACTTGTGTAGCTTGTCAAAGAAATAATCCTTGTTAGAGTGATACCGTATGGAAAATACTTCATTAATTTCTCATGCATTCCTCTACGAATCGACTATCAGAGATTCTCCTAGAGTTTTGTCGAGACTCATAGAGAAATCTAAGGTCGAAGATCAATTAAAATCCGTTACTGTAATAGTTCCATCACGTTATTGTGGGTTGATGTTACAACGTGAATTAGGTCATGTCGGTAGTGGTTTAATTAATGTTAGATTTATTCAAATTTCTGAATTGGCTCAATTAATTTTAAAATCTGATCTGATGATTCAAGAAATTTTTCCATTCAAGAGATCGATCGAAAGAGCGGTTTTAAGAAAATTACTTCTGAGTACAAATGATCCTTTTCGGTTATTTAAAGAACATCCCTCATTATTAGATTTCTTTAGTAGATTGTTTGGCAAGATAAATCTCCTTCCTTCTAAAGGTTTTTTCAAGCATAGATTTGGAGAATCTCAGAAAATTCGTGAGATTGTAGATATTTATAATGAGTTTCACAGAATTGTTGGCTCGAAATATTTTTCATCCGAGGATTTATATGAAAAAGTTTGTACAAAAATCGTTGAATCATCAGATTTGAGAATAAACTCTGTAGGGAAATTAATTTTTTATTTACCAAGTAATCTTTCTGTTGCACAAGTAAAAATGGTTGATGCATTACCCGTGAAGTTTGAGACCGAAATTCTTGTGGGTTTGACTGGTGATGTTAACGCAGATACTAGACAAAAAGAATTTATAAAGGGAATTTCAGGAAATTTTCAATTGGTAAAACAAAGAATTGATGTAGGTCATGCCAATTCTCAGAAGAAAGTATTTGTTGCATCTGATCCCAGATTAGAAGCTAAATGGGTTATCTCAGATATATTGATGAAATCCGAAAATAATCCATTTAGATCGTTTGCTATATTTTATCCTAAAGCCGATCCATATCAGAAAATATTTCACCAAGAGATGAGTATTTCTGGAATCCCATTCGTGGGTCCTTCCTCAAAAAAATTTGGCGATTTTGCAGTTGGGAATGCTCTTCGATCCATGTTGCAGATTATTTCTAGTGATTATGACAGGAAATTTGTGATGGGTTGGTTGTCTAATTGCCCTGTTAGTTTTCCAAAATTAAGCAAGGGGATTGAGTATGAACATTCTTTATTGAATCGTATTTCAAAAGAAGCAGGTATTTTGAGAGGTTTTAATAATTGGGAAAATAGATTAACTCAATTTATTGAAAGAGAATCGCTTAAATATTCAACAGATGATTTTACTCATGGTAGACAGATTGAGGCCGCAAAATTCTTGAGATCTTCAATGGCAAAGTTCTACCACAAGTCTATTATCTTTAAGAATGGATATAATACTTGGTCAGGATTTGCTGAATTGACAGTTGATTTATTGAAAGAATATTTAGTTTCTGAAAAAGAATTGCCTGATGATGAATTAAATGCATTAACCACAATTTTCACAAAGATTAATGAATTAGCTGAACTAGATGCATTAGAAAATGTATCTAAGGATGTCTCATTTTTAGAGTTTGTGAACGCGATAGATGATATTTTATCGGAATCTATTTCTAGGGTTGGTCTTACTGGGCATGGAGTATTTATTTCTGATCAAAAATTAGGCTTGGGAATGCAATTCGATTATGTGTATTTCGTTGGGATGACGCAGTCGGATTTTCCTGTAAATGATCTTCAGGCTGAGGCTTTAATTGATGAAATCATGAACGATGCTTTTGGCAATGATTTTAGTTCAGAAGAGTCTAATTCAGAAGATAATTTGTATCAGTTATATGTGTTCAAGTCTTTGGTGAATTCTGCAAAACGTGAGTGTTCTTTTAGTTTTCCTCTTTATGGTGTTGATTCTCAACAGACTAATTATCCTTCTGATTGGTTGCTTGAATATGTGTCTGGATTGGCGGGAGAAAAAATATATGCAAGCAAGTTTATAAGTCTTTTGGATGATACTTCCGATGTGGAGTGGCTAACATATATATCTTCGTTCGAACAAATTTTAGCAATGCAAGAAAGACATGGTGTTATAGATCTATCGGATTATGACTTGACTTTAACAATGGAATTGTTACAAAAAGACATACCAATTAATGAACACAAATTGCTTGCCGGTTCACATATTTTGCCTGCAGCGGAGATGATTTCTGCTAGAAGGTCTAATATTTTTTCCGAATGGGATGGTGATGTTTCAAATTCTCCTGATCTAGTAGGTGTTATAGAAAAAATATTTTCTAATCCTATATCTGCTACTAGTTTGGAAGAATGGGCCGAATGTCCGTACAGATTTTTCTTGCACTACATTTTAGGGATTCGTCAAAAGATAGATGATCCTTCAGAAATTTTTCAGATTTCACCTCAAGATTCAGGAAGTTTGATTCATCAAATACTTGAGGATTTTTTTGAACAAGTAATCACAAAGGGAGAATTTCCTGCATCAAATGAAACGTGGTCAAAGAAACATTATGAGATTTTGTATTCTATTGCTGACGAGAATTTTTCAAAAGCTGAAAATCATTTGATCACATCCGATAATGCATTATGGAGGCATAAGAAAAATCAGATCTTGACTGATTTAAAACGATTTTTGATTGAGGATGATCAGCTAAGGTTAGACTTTGGCACCAGACATACTTTGATAGAGCAAAGATTTGGGAAACAAAACCATTCAGATCCAGATGAATTGGATTATTGGCCTTATTTAGAGATGGATTTGGGTGGTCAGAAAATAATTATACGAGGGACAATTGATCGAGTTGATTTTAATGACAAAAATGAAGGATTGATTATTGATTATAAGACTGGTAGGAGTGATGCTTTTGCCAACGCTTTCAAGAAGGATGACTTTGGAGAGGGTACGAAATTACAATTACCATTGTATTCAATAGCTGCGAGCCAAGCTAAGTCTGATTCTGAACAAAAAAAGAATTCTTTTGTTGCTGCGTATTGGTTTATTTCTGAGTCAGAAGATTTTAAAAGGTTACCTCAATATTGGAGAGATTTAAATCGGATTGACCAAACTGACATTATAAAAACTTCGAATGTGGTTCAAAAAATTGTTCGGGGGGTCAAATCAGGTATATTTCCTGCAAATCCAGTCACGCATGATGGGAACACTTTCCAGGAAATTCATGGATTTAATCAAGGCAATTGTAGAAATTGTGATTTTATAGAGTTGTGCCCAATGGATAGGTCAAAGATATACAAAAATCGCCAAGCCCAAGATGATAGATTGAAGGATTATTTGTCTTTAAAAAATCTAACTGAGGTGGATGTTGATGAATAATTCTTTTAACTCTTTTAGTCCCTCAGATGATTCCTCAAGAAAAACGATATTAGAAAATTTATCCCAGAATATTTTTGTTGAAGCTGGTGCTGGCACTGGTAAAACAACTATTTTGGTTGAGAGGATAGTTAATTTAATTGAATCAGGTCTTGCAACTATTGATTCTATTGCTGCAATTACTTTTACAAAATCCGCTGCTGAAGAGTTAAAGATTAGAATTCGTGAGAAATTGGATAGATGTTCACAAGATGAGGACAAAACAATAATTCAACGAGAAAGATCATTTCAGGGTGTAAATGATATTGATAAAGCGACAATTTCTACCTTGCATGGATTTGCTTCGTCTATTTTAAGGTTTAAACCATTAGAGGCGGGTCTACCTCCTGGGTTTGCAATAATGGATAGGGTTCAAACAAAATTGATGTTTCGGAAACAATTTCTTGAATGGAGAGACATTGCTATTAACGACCCAAGTTTGGAACAATATTGGCTGACATACTTTAGTTATGGATTTGGAATCCATCATTTAGAAAAGTTATCCTTTGATTTAATGGAAAAGTTCCATCTCTTGGATCAAACCGAAAATATTTTGTTTGATGATAGATTGCCAAATGATTCTCCAAGTATTTTCATTCATAAAATCCAATCTGATTTAGAAGATGTGTTGAAATATAATTCAAATCCTGATGATAAGTTGTTTTTTATTTTAAATGAATTTAAAACCTCCCTCGATTCCATGGTTTTCGAAAAAGACGAGATATTGAATTTCACAAATTTCATTACGTGTATTGATAATTTCAAGATGGGAAATTTTGGTAGCAAGACAAATTGGGAGATTGCACCAAAATCCATTCGAGATATTGTTAAGGATTCAATTGCTCCAATGAAACAACAGGCCTCTGAATCAATTGCAGTATTTAGATTTATTGATATTAAGCCTTTGTTTGAGAGCATTTCTGATTTTGTAATTGATGCTGCTAAACAAAGGAAAATATTGGGGATGGTGGGTTTTTCAGATTTATTATTGTGGGCACGAAATCTTTTAAGGGATGATTTGGAAGTGCGAGATTATTTTAGAAATAAATTTTCTCATTTGTTTATTGATGAATTCCAAGACACTGATCCGATTCAAGTCGAAATCGCTTTTTTTATTGCTGAAGAATGTGTTCGAACAGATTTGGTTCGACCTAATTCTTGGAAAGATATTGAAACTGTATCAGGAAAACTGTTTTTTGTTGGAGATCCGCAACAATCGATTTATAAATTCAGAAATGCTGACATTGAAATTCTAAGTGACGTTCAATCAAAAATGGAAATTCCCCCAATCCAATTATCGCAGAATTTTCGATCCCAGAAACCAATCTTGGATTGGGTAAATTATGGTTTTGAACGATTGATCGGTCAAGGAACGTACTTTGAAGATACGAACCTTTTACTATCCCCAAAATATTCTCCTTTGTCCCATTATAGAGACGAAATTAAAGAATCAGTCGGGGTGAATTCTTCTGTATGGTATCTTGGTGATCCAGAAATCCAAGATTCTAAAATGGGTGCAGTCAGAGAAAATGAAGCTAGTGAAGTATGTAACCTCTTATCCGGATTAAAATCTATGAAGTTTTGGGTTAGAGATTCGAAAACTCCTGAAGGAAAAAGACATGCAAAATTTTCTGATGTTGTAATTTTGATTCAAAATAGATCAGGTCTAAATATCTTAGAGAGTATGCTCGAAGACGAAGAAATTCCTTACCGTGTGGAAGGAGGGGCTTTGATCTTTAACACCCAGGAAGTTCAAGACTTGATCAATTGTTTGAAAGCAATTGATGATCCTTCAGATGAAGTAGCTATTGTAGCGGCTTTGCGTTCTCCTGGATTCGCATGTTCGGATGATGATCTGTTGACTTTCAAAAATAATGGTGGTGAATTTAATTACTTAGAATCAAAATTGCTTAAAAGTTCGAAAGTTGATGATTCTTTATCTGAATTAAAAGAATTCCATTTAATGAAAATGTGGTTAAGTACATCAGAATTTCTCAAAAGATTTCTCAAAAAAAGATCTTTTTTAGATATCGGATTGACTGCAAAGAATCCAACTGAATTTTGGCGCAGGATTGAGTTTTTATTAGAACAATCGGAAATTTTTGAAAAAGCTGGAGGTAGTGGTCTGAATGGGTTTTTAGAATGGATAGAAGTTTTAAGAGAAGATAGAGAAAATATTCCAACTCCTTTGCTAGATCAAAAAAAAGATGGTTTTGTGCGCATCATGACTGTACATGCTTCCAAAGGCTTAGAATTCCCTATTGTAGTTTTAACCGGATTGTACAATTTAAACCGTAACAATCAGGGATTAAAAAGCTCTTCCTCAGTCTGGACCTTTGCTGACAAATCGGTGGATAAGATGCAATTCCGTATAAGCAATTCCGAATCATTTTTAGTATCTAATGGATTTGGAAGGTTACAGCGAATTGAATCCTTAAAGGATTATTTTGAAAGTTTTAGAAGATTATATGTTGCATCAACTCGAGCCCGTGACCATCTGATTTTAAGTATTTTTAGCAAAGACTCCAAAGACTCTTTAGCTATGCAAATTGCCAAAGTATTTAGTGGTTCTGATGATGGTTTGTATTGGCAGAATTTTCATGGATTTGAATCTAAAATTCCTTCAAGTGAAATAGATAAAATCTCTATTGATCAAAACAGTTTATTGATTGATCGAGATGAGTGGATTCGGAATAGAGATACAATGTTGAGAACAGCAAGTGATCCCAATTATTTAAGTGCAACATCTATTTCCAAGGCTGATGAAAAAATCCAGGATGATCAAATCTTTTTTGAATCAAAAACAGATGGTACTGAAATTGGTAGAGCAGTCCACTCCGTATTAGAGGAAATCGATTTCAAATCTCGTGAAAACCTTTCAGTTATTTGTAATTTGATAGCTAAGAGGGAAGGTATTTTGCAGAGGACTGCTGAAATTGAGCAATTAGTTCTATCTGCTTGTAATAGTGACGTAGTAAGACGTGCAATGAAATCTGGAAATTTTATGAAAGAAGTCCCATTTTCGGTGCCAATTCCCTCATCAAATTTACCTGAACGCACCATGGAAGGCTACATCGATTTATTGTTTGAAGAAGAAGATGGATTGGTTGTAGTTGACTACAAGACTGACAATATTTCTCAAAATAATCCTCAAGAAGTTTTGTCGAGATATCGTCTTCAAGGAGCTGCCTATGCTATGGGTGTTGAGAAGGCTATTTCAAAGCCAGTAAAGGAAGTGGTTTTTTTGTTTTTACGCTCTAACATAGAGGAAAAGATTGTTGATTTGGAGACACTAATTAATGAACTAAAATCATCTATTCAATTTGTGACTACTGAAGATTAACTATTTGATTTCCCATAAAATTGGATTCAAACTTTGATAGGTTGATTGGAATTTTTTGTACATCTTTTCGTAATTGTAATAATTCGATTCATTAGGGATTAGTGGTTCTTCGTAAGAGACCCATGTATTGACGGCTTCTTGCGTGTTTCGGAACCAGCCAAGACCAACAGCTGATAGCATTGCAGCACCTACACACGCACCAGAATCATTTAAAACTCGTTTTATAGGAACGTTCAAAACATCTGATAGTATTTGAGACCACAAGTCACTTTTTGATCCACCTCCTGTAAAAATATAGTTGTGTTTTGAAGGTGTGTTTTCTTTGAATAGATTCAAACAATCTTTAATGGAAAATGAGACTCCTTCCATAATTGCACGGCTAAGATGAGCCTGAGTGTGTCCACTGTGTAATCCAATAAAACAACCCCTCGTATTCGGGTTGTTGTGAGGTGTTCTTTCTCCGTTAAGATACGGTAGGAAAATTAAATTATCGGATCCTGGGGAGGTATTAGAAGCTTCTTTATCTAGTTGAATCAGTGATTTGGAATTTTCCAGAATGCTACTTTGGTACCAACTCATTGAATTTCCTGCTGAGAGTGTTACACCCATAGAGTACCACGTGTCTTTTATACAGTGATTAAAACAATGCAGTTTTAGAGAATCGTCAATAATTGGAGTATTGGAGGATTTCATTACAGCGCCAGAAGTCCCGATACTTATCTGGTATGTATCCGAGTCAACGCATCCTGTGCTTATGGCTGAAGCCGCATTATCAGCTCCTCCTGCTATTACAGGTGTTTCTGGGAGGATTCCCGTAATATCAAACAATTTTTTGTCAGTAAGGCCACGAGTATTGGTCGATTCAATGATTGTGGGCAAAGTAGTGTGGTCAATACCAAGAAAGTCTAAAATGGGAGCAGACCAAGCACAACTATTGATATCCATTAATAGTGATCCCGATGCATCTGAAGGTTCGGTGATTAATTCACCAGTAAGCTTAAAGCCAATAAAATCCTTTGCAATTAATATGGTAGAGATTTTCTTAAAATTTCCTGGCTCATTTTTTTTGATCCAGAGGATTTTGGGTGCGGTGAAACCTTCTAAAACAGGATTGCCTAAAGAATTTTTAATATATGAATTGCCCAGCTCTTGATATAGTTCATTGCATTCGCTTGTGCTACGTCCATCATTCCACAATATGGAAGGACGTATAACAGTGAAGTTTTTGTCAAGTATGGCAGGGCTATGCATTTGCCCTGTAAGTCCAATTGCTTTAACGTTGGATCCTCCTACCAAATTGGCAATTTTAGCTAAGCAAAGCTTTGAAGCTTCCCACCAGGTCTCAGGATGTTGTTCTCTCCAATTTGGTTTCGGGGTATCGATTTCCAAAGGGATTTCAGCGGATGCTTCATGCTGTCCAGATTTTGACATAGCCACAGCTTTTATGGATGAAGTTCCTATATCTAAGCCAATTACAAATTCTTTCATATTTCGGTTCCTATGATTGTTAAATTCCATCTAATAAAATCACATTTGAAATAGCTGAATTGTGACGTATTTTTTTGGGATTCTTGTATTCTTCTGAGGAAATCCAATCTTTTGCTCTTTCTACACTAGGGAATTTTAAAATTATTGCTCTTTCAGGGTTAAAGTTTCCTTCGATAATTTCTATTTCTCCTCCTCTCACTAGATAGTCTCCATCATATAGGGCAATTGTTTCGGGGACTTGGTCTTTATAGGTTTCATATTTTTTGTGATCAGTTATTTGCATAAATGCGATTACATAGGCAGACATTGTTTCCCCTTAGGTTGAATTTTATAAATTCCAAATTTTATAACACAAACTCTTTTGCTTTACTAATTTTTGCAGTGGTGCATAATAATATCTGAAAAGGTAATTTATCGTTTTAGAAAAGGAGTACAAATGAATTGTCCAATTTGTGGCGATCTGCATGAAGTTAGGCCTATGAAATGCTTACAGTCTGCTACTCTTGATCACGTAGGTCGATGTGGTATTAGTACTGAACATTCAACAGATTGTTCTTTGAAGATTTTGAATGATTATGTCGATTTAAATCCTCAATGGCAAAAGAAAAAGAAAAAATAGTCTGAAAGTAATTTAATAAGGAAATGTAATGCTTGAATTGAAGGGCAAAGTTGCGGTTGTGACTGGAGCTGGTAGACGTGTAGGAATTGGTAGGCATGCTGCTTTGGAACTTGCAAGACTGGGTGCTGATGTTGTTGTTACGGGTACCAATAGATCTCCCGACACATTCCCCAAAAGTGAAATTGCAGTTGATTGGAAAGGTCCTGAAAGTGTTGCAGATGAGATACGCGATTTGGGTCGAAGATCTCTGGCATTGACTTTAGATGTAACGAATAATGACCAAGTGGAGAATGTTGTGGCTTCGACAGTTCAAGAATTTGGACGGATCGATATTTTAGTCAATAATGCCGCGTTTCCAGTAGGTAAAGATAGGCTGCCGATGTTGGAAGTAGAAGAGGATGTTTTTCAGAATGTGGTGGATGTGAAAGTGACCGGTTTGTTTTTGATGTCAAGAGCAGTTGTGAGAGAAATGATTCGATTTGGGAGAGGTGGAAAAATTGTTAACGTTTCTTCACAAGCAGGTAAAAGAGGAGTTCCCAATTCACTCGCTTACAATGCTGCGAGTTTTGCAATAGTTGGAATGACTCAATCGATGGCGTCTGAGCTTGGGCCTAACAGAATCAATGTTAATGCCGTTTGTCCCGGGTTTGTTTGGACTACCAGGGCTGGAGAACTTGACGATCCAGATAGAATTCTTAATGCGGCTGAATGGGTTAAAAAGACACCTATACGTAGAAATGGATCACCTGATGAAGTTGGTGCTTTTATTGCATCTCTTTGTACGGAAGCTACTTCTTGGATCACTGGTCAATCCATAAATCTTAATGGTGGAACGGTAATGGAACATTAGGGTTCTTTGGCATATTAGACCCTATACCTCCACAAGACGTAATATCCTGACCACTTATCTGACCACTGATGCTTTAGGTTTTCTCTTTTCTCATAATGCTATGACATCCAGTAACTAATACTATTCGACCTATCGGATGTCTTGTATGTTATCGTGTACAAGGGACGTTGCGATGTGGCATACGACTGCCTTTTAGGAACTGAATCTGTGGTTATCCCAAGAGGAAGTTTCTTGTCCTGTGGCAGACGTAATCTTTTAGCCCTCATCAGGCTAACCACACTAGTTGCACCGTCCCTTTTATAGAAATTAAATTGTCGGACCCCTATATGATGTCCCAGAATCATTCTCTAACATCAGGAAGTATCATGCGCTATCACAGCCATAATTATTCCCTGTTGGCATCAATTGTCGGTGTCAAAAACTAATGGAACATTAGCCTTTACTCAGCAGTTGTTTCGCGTACTTAAGCTCCATTCGGCTAAGCTTACTGACTCTGCGTTTGAAGTTGGGATCACTTGAAAATTTAGCGTTTAGGAAAGCGTCCAGCACTTCTTTTGCCACTGACAACCCTATGATCCAGGCACCCATACATATCAAGTTGACATCATCATGCTCAACGCCTTGGTGGGCACAGTAGGTGTCATGGGTTACAGCTGCCCTGATTCCGGGGACTTTATTTCCTGCAATCGCAGCCCCTACTCCTGTTCCGCAAACAAGGATGCCACGCTTTACCTTGTTGGAGAGTATTGCTGAAGTTACCTGCTCGGTGATATCCGGAAAATCTACCGGGTCTTCAGAATATGTCCCGTAATCTATAACCTGGTGACCTTTCGACTGCAGATATTCAATAATAGGGAATTTCATCGAGAACCCTGCATGGTCACACCCTACAGCTAACCGCATTTTATTTTCTCCTGCATATTAATTGGTGAAAAGATAATTTGATTACTTGATATTATCACTAAGGACAACAACTATGAAAGAAACCCAACCACCCAAAACCAGCGTTAATTCCACCGTTAATAATCTCAAATACTAAGAAACCCATGACACAGGCGCAAATAGGAAAGTTATCAATTGAAGGCGGTAAATAGGGAAAAATTGTGGTGGATATAGTATCCTGTTGGCATCTATTGTCGGTAGCAAAAGCTAATGGAACATTAAATGTTGATAATTAAATGACTGTACATTTTGGAATCACATTGCCTGATGTTTGGGGTGATATAAGTACCCAAGCGTGTGAAATAGAATCTCTCGGATATGATTATCTGGCTGTAGAAGAACATTTCATGAAAGGCGACCCTCCTACCCCGACTCCCCTGGCCCTGCCACTTTTGGCTGTAGCTGCAGGTGCTACGGAGTCTCTAAAGCTATTGACATCAGTTATTTTAACTCCATTTTATCATCCGACACTTTTAGCAAAATTAGCAGGGACTATTGATATTGCTTCAGGAGGTAGACTTACTTTAGGTGTAGGAATAGGAGGAGAGTATCCTGCTGAGTTTGAGGCAAATGAAGTAAACATAAAAGAGCGAGGAAGTAGGACTAACGAGGCTTTAGAACTACTAAGACTTTTGTGGACTGAAAAAGATGTGAAGTATTTGGGTAAACATTTTCAGTTAGATCACGTTACTTTATTACCAAGGACAGTACAAACTCCACATCCTCCAATTTGGGTTGGAGGTAGGCAAGAGGCTGCAATGAAACGGGCGGCGCGTTTTGGAGATGGTTGGTTCCCATATTTTTTTAATCCCGAACGATACACACATAGCCGAAATAAGATATTAGGGTTTGCTGAAGGATTTGGAAAAGATATGCGAAATTTCCAGTGGGGAGCATCAATCTTTATAAGCATTCAAGAGGATAAGCCTAGCGCAATAAAAAGTGCTGCAGAACAGATGAGTAATCAATTTACTGATAGTGGGGATTTCACAAAGGTTGCTGAAAAATATGTTGCAGCGGGAACTCCTGATGAGTGCGCAGAGTCGATCTTAAGATATTATAAATCTGGTGCTCGATATTTGATTTTTAATCCTGTTTGCGAATCTAAAGAAAAGCAGAAACACCTGGAAATAATCGCTAATGAAATCATTCCTATTATTAGATCTGAAGTAAAAGGTTCGTAGGATGCTGTCCTTGGTTTAATTCGCTTTTTCAAAAATTAAATCCCCAGTATTTTTTGTGCGAAAATTAGATAATTAAACTAATATTCTAACCGCATAATTAACCGATTCACTAAAAATCATCCTTGTAATTACTTTCAGTTAACTCTTGATGTGTGTGATAAGGAACACTTGTAGACGCCTGCCATGTCTTTGTATTAAGATTCGCAGTGTTGATGAATCATCCGCTGATTTCTATTAACGAAGATAAAATCTATTTCATATCGAAAATATTTGATAGGAGAATTTGTTGCCAATCGAGAATATTTTTTCAGGGAATCCTTTAGATAGATGCGAAATAGAAAGAAGGGATGAGAATTGGATAAAAATTCGTTCGGAGGATCCAAGTAGTAAATTTTTATTAATTCTAGGATCCAAGGTAATTGTCAGGGATGTTGGAGAGATTGAACTGTTATGGTTTGGTATTGATGACATTCAAGAGTTGGATCTTGAGTATCATTCAGTTTTATTAGGGATGTCGAATGATGTCACACATTTTGTGATTGATATGCCTGAAGTATCTGAAAAGTCTTTTCCGTTTGAAAAATTTGATGGATCTGTGTTGCTTGATGCACGAGATGTTGCACTAGAACTTTGTTCGACAGATTCAGGAATTTTGGCTCAGTCTCTTGCCCAGTTGAATTGGCATAGAAGGAATGGATTTTGTTCAGTTTGCGGGCAAAGGACAATTGTTAAAAGGGGTGGCCAGAAACGAGAATGCTCTGCTTGTTTTATAGAACATTTTCCCCGTGTCGACCCTGTAATAATAATGGTAATTTCTGATGGGGAGAATTGTTTAGTGGGTCAATCTAAGGGTAGGTTGGCGTCTACTAATCGATATTCCGCACTCGCAGGGTTTATGGATCAAGGAGAAACTATCGAAGAGGCTGTCAGTAGAGAAATAATGGAGGAAGCTGGTATAAAGGTCAAAAATGTTCGTTATTATTCTTCTCAACCTTGGCCATTCCCATCAACATTGATGATTGGGTGCCACGCTGAAGCTGACACGACCGAAATTAATATGGATAGTGAAGAGATGACAGATGTTAAATGGGTGGATAGGAAAGAAGTATTGTTGGCGTTAGATGGGAAAAGTGAAACCTTAAATCTGCCTGGGCCTGTAGCTATTGCGCATAATTTGCTGAAATCATGGGCTACTAAAAATTTTGATTAAGAATCTCGCATTTTTTGTTTTAAAATAATTATTCTGAAGGAGGAAATTTCCATGGATACATCCAAATTTAACAGACTCACTCCCAAAGAAGAATACGTGATTGAACATAAAGGTACTGAGCCTCCATTTTCGGGAGAATATGATAATTTTTATGTTAAAGGGAAGTATGTTTGTCGTAGGTGTGATGTCGAGTTGTATCGCTCTGATGACAAATTTGATGCTCATTGTGGTTGGCCTGCGTTTGACAAAGAAATTCCAGGTGCAGTGATACGATCTCCTGATCCTGATGGATATAGGATAGAAATCTTATGTGCTAATTGTGATGGTCATTTAGGACACGTTTTCATTGGAGAAAATTTCACTGAAACTAATGCAAGACATTGCGTTAATTCTTTGTCTTTAAGATTTGTAGAATCTGAAAATTAATTAAAATAGGTATAGGCAGTCATCCACACTCTTTTATGAAAAATTCTTTTTAATATAATTTTCTTGCTCTGCTTTTGATAGCGTTGTCAAATCTAAGTCAGAAGACTTTTCCGAATTCCTCTTTGAAATAGGTGTTTTTTCTCCATCGGCTGGATATTTAATTGCATTTTCTGCAATCTTTTGTTGAATGGAGGTTTCTAGGTCAATTTCCAAAACATCGGCTAACCTTAGTAGGTATGATAGGATGTCTGCCAACTCGTTCTGAACCTCTTTTTTCCGAAACGAAATACCGTTTTTATTTTCTGATTCTTCAATTGTTAGCCATTGAAATATCTCTACCAACTCCGAGGCTTCAACTGATAGCGCCATTGAGAGATTTTTTGGGGAATGGTACTTTTGCCAGTTTCTTTCAAATGCGAAGTCCCGTAATTGAGTTTGAAGGGCTTCAATATCCATAACGATTCCTTTCAAAGTGAGTAAGTGTTTATGGATTGGTGCCGAAGGTGAGATTCGAACTCACACGGGTTTAACCCCAATGGTTTTTGAGACCACCGCGTCTGCCGTTCCGCCACTTCGGCAATATTTGCTTTGGAGATGCATTATTTAAATGCAAGCACTCTGACATTATTTAACAGCAATCAATAACGGTCAAGCCGTTGACTTCATTTGGAGAATTAGGATCAATTAGTATGATTTATACTGATCGCATTACCCCAACTACTTTGCCACGTACTGCAACATCTTGAGCGGGGACAATGATAGGCTCATATTCTGGATTTTCAGGCTGCAGTCTTACCATGTTGCCGTCAAGGTAGAATCTTTTCAAAGTTATAGAATTCTCTGAAGCAATTTCTGCTGCCACCATTTGGCCTGATTCAGCATGTCTTGTTCGTTCTAGGACAACTAAGTCTCCATCCAAAATATGAACATCTACCATGGAATCACCTTTTACACGAACACCAAATAAATCAGTTTTCCCGTTCGATACAAAAGCGGGTAATTCGACAGTTTCGATTGGGTCACTGCTTTCAGAAATTGTTTCTGGTACATGTAGCGGTTCTCCAGCTGCAATATATCCAAGTACTGGGAGTTCTAACACATCTTGGGTAGTTGATGATTTGCCGATTAGTTGAATTCCTCTCGATACTTCTCGTTGTCTTTGAATGAATCCTTTTCGCTCTAAAATCTGTAAATTATAATCTACTACTGAAGTTGAACTGATATCACATCCATTTCGGATGTCTCGAATTGTTGGGGGATAGGGGTGTTCATTAAGGAATTCTTTAATGAATTGCAGTATGGAATTTTGCCTGAGTGATAGGGAATTTTTCATTATTTTCTCCAAAAAGGGAATTAAACATATGTTCTAATAATATACTAACTTAAATCTGAATTAGAACATTTGTCAACCTTTTTGGGGTAAATTTTCAAAACATTTGTGCTGAATCACTCCATTTCCCCCTTTTTCTAGTGTTTAATTGTTGACGGTGTCACTGATCAAGTCATATACTTCGTTTACAATGCGAAAATCAGGCGGACTTTAAAATGCAAATCTCATGTCTTCAGAGTAATTTATCTAAAGCACTTGCAGCAGCTAATCGTGCTGTATCTACACGTACCAATCTCCCGGTTACTCAGAATATCCTTTTAAAAACTCATGATTCGATGTTGCGAGTTTCTGCCACAAATTTGTCGATTGGTGTCACAACTTCGATTGGTACTCAAATTGAAGTTGATGGAGGAATTTCTGTTCCCGCAGATTTATTGTTGACATTTGTTAACTCACTTCCTGATGAAAAAGTTGACATGACTTTAGAGGGAGATCAATTAAACATAAAATGTGGTTCTTTTGAAACTGATCTTAAAGGGATTCCCGAAGATGAATTCCCTCCGATTCCGAATGTCGAAGAAGGAGAGGCTTTACAGATTAGTGCAGGTGAACTAAGACAAGCAATTGACCATGTTACTTTCGCTGCGGCCACTGAAGATTCCAGGCCTGTTTTGACTGCAACCAAGGTCGAAATTAAGGGCGATACTTTTACTTTTGCTGCTGCTGATGGATTCAGGCTTGCTGTTTATGAGGGTAAATTAGAATCTCCAATTGATGTAGATACTTTGGAATTTACAATTCCTGCCAAGTCGATGTTAGAGGTGAGGAATCTCTTAGGTAATGCTGGAGGAAGTGTTCAATTTACTGTAACTCCGAATGAAAACAAAGCCTTGTTCAGGATTGGTGATGTCGAAATGTTTTCTCAGTTACAAGAAGGTACTTTTCCAAATTATAGCCAGTTGATTCCCGAAAAATTTGAGACTAGAGCGGTTATTGCTAATTCAGAATTACTAAAATCTGTCCAGACGGCTTTTGCATATGGTAGAAGTGGTAGTGGGATTGTTAGATTGAGAATTAAAAACTCTGAAAGCGATGGGAATGTACATGTTTCTGGTGAAACTGAAGGTGCTGTATTCAGGGCAGAAGTTCCTGCACGTATTGAAGGAGAAGATTCAAATATTGCATTTAGTGGACGATATCTAGTTGAAGTATTACAAGCCTTGGGTGATTGTGACGTTGCTATTGAAACAACTTCGTCATCTAGTCCGGGTGTCGTCAGGGCTGTCGAAAAATCCAATTATGTTCATGTTGTAATGCCTATGTTTGTTCAGTGGTAGGGTATTTTTTCTGCTAAATATTTTGGTGAATTCTTAGGTTTTGTTCGTATTGTTAAATTATTTTTCTAGAAGATTGACCTTTTCTTTTGTGCTGGTTGCCATTCTTGTGATTGTCTTGTTTTTGGTGTATTTTTTTGCATTTCAGGATAGTACAAAGACATCTTTGCTTGATGACGATGAGCAAATATATGTAGTTTCAAGGCAAGATCTTTCCAAGAATGTTTCTGTCAGTGGGAATTTAGTCTTTGCGAACGTTAAGACCTTGGCGAGTCCAATTGATGGTGAAATAGATCGGATAACTTTTGATTATCCGTATCCCTACATTGTTGAGGCCGGAGAAGTTTTGGCAACTCTGAGTGATTCTGATTTGGTGGGACTCCAAAGTCATATTTATCAGTGGAATATTGATTTGGAATTAGCTACACAATCGCTAAATAGTTTCTTGTTTACAAATCAAAGTAATCGATTGGCTAGGGCGCATTCTGAAGTTTTAGAAAAGGAAAATCAGTTAATTACTGCCCGAGAGAATTTGTTTTCTGCCGTAGATGATGAAGATGAAAGAGCTAATGCTCTGATACAAATCCACCTGGCTGAAAAAGAATTAATCAATTCGAAAAATTTACTAGATGATTTATTGTCTCCTTATCCAAATAGATTATCAGAATTAGTCCAAGTAGAAATTAACGCCCGTCATAGTATGAATGATTTCGAAGTGACTCTTAATGATTTAAATGACCCGTTAGGATCGCCTGAATATCTTGGACTATTAAGTGATTTGGCTTCTTTAGAAAACTCATTAGAAATAGCTGAAAAAAATCAAAACTTAAGTTTTTTGTCTGTGGATGAATCTTTATCAACTGCACGGATTAATTTGGAGTCAGAAGAAATTGATTATCTAGCGATTCTTAAAAAATGGTTTGGAGTGAATGATGAGGAATATTTAAATAAATCTCCTGATGAAATTTATAAATTCTGGAGTGTAGATTTACAATATCTTTTCGATAAACAGAGCCGTCAAGAGGAAGTAAAAGCTTTTTTGGACAATCCCATAGAACCGTCAAAAAACTTGTGGGATGACAATGTTGTTCTAACATGGCTGGCAATGTATCCAGTAGAAATCCTCGGAACATGTGATCCGATTTCATCCGCAACTCTTCTTTCTGGCTCGTTGCCTTTGCCAAATATAATTTGTGTGGATTATCAACTACAGTTAGCTTGGGACGAATTAGAAGATGTAAGGCTTTTACATGATCAAGCCAATTTAGAAGCGCAGACGACTCTCCAAAATCATTCAGAAATTTTAAGAACTGCTTCGGAGCAAATTGATCTTAAAGAGGAGATCATTGAAGATTATTTGGATTCAGAGAGTTTAAGAATTCGAGATGCTAAGAAAAATTTCAACATTGCAAAATCAGAACATCAATTGGCAGTTCAAAATGTCCAAAATTGGAATGATTCCTTGTTAGAACTTGAAGTGGAGATTCAGAAGGAAGATGTTGTTTTAAAAGAAGCTGCATTAGAGACAGCTAATCGTAACTTTGATAATGTTTTTGCAGTTCCCTCAGATACTGAAATTTCTTCCCTACAATTAAAAGTCGATTTAGCGGATGCGGAACTATCTGATGCATTGCTGAAATTGGAGATTGCTCACCAGCCTGATTATTCCCAACAAAAATTTCTAGAAAATGAAATTCAACGGCTTGAAGTATCGATTTTAGATGCTCAAAAGAAAATAGAAGAATCATTTATCAAATCTCCTTTTGATGGAGTTGTTTTGCAATATTTTGTAAAAGAAGGACAAAGAGTCTCTCAGGGATTAGCTGTTGTTGAAGTAGCCGAATTAAACATACTGAACTTTGAGGGTTCAGTGGGAGAGGCAGAGGTAGAACTTGTCGGCAATGGGATGGATGTTGAACTATCTCTTGATGCAAAAAAAGATATTTTAATTACTGGGAAAGTAGAAAATATTTCTATAAAGTCAGTAATGGAGCAAGGAGTGGTCACATATCCAGTGGTAATAAGTATTGAAAATCCTTCTGGCCTCGTTCTTACAGAAGGCCTTTCAGGGGTTTCAGAAGTTTTGATTGAGAAAGCTGTGGGTCAAATTGTGGTCCCAATGAGTGCAGTTAAAGAAAATGATCAAGGAAAATTTGTGAATGTTAAACAAGATGGTTTAATTGTTAAAAGACCAGTGAAATTGGGTATTAATGATAATTTCTGGGTTGCAGTATTAGAAGGTTTAAACGAAAAAGAATCGATCGTGATTAAAAGCTCGAAAAGTAGTACAGAGAAATTTGAATTAGATTTTGGGGATGATGATGAGGATGATACTAGAGGTTCTAATTCTCGAAGAGGACCAGGTCGTAAGGATAATTGAACCGTTTGAGTATTGGCTATGAATTCTTCAAATTCTAAAAAACCAAATGTCATTGAACTTTCTTCAGTCACTAAGGTCTATCAAATGGGTTCACAAGAAGTTAATGCTTTGGCTGGAGTAGATCTGAAAGTTAGGGAAGGTGAATTCATTGCAGTTACCGGCCCGTCGGGTTCAGGCAAATCTACGCTAATGAACATAATTGGATGTTTGGATGTTCCAACTGACGGAAAATACTTTTTAAATGGCATAGAAGTTGGATCTATGAAAGATTCAGGTCTCGCTCACACTAGAAATCGATTGATTGGATTTATTTTTCAGACATATAATTTATTGCCTAAACTAACTGCCCAAGAAAATGTTGAGCTCCCGCTAATTTATGGAGGGGTACTTTCTCGGAAATCTAAAGCTCAAGAGGCATTGGATAAAGTGGGTTTATCTGACCGTTCAAATCATCTCCCAACAGAACTTTCTGGTGGACAACAACAACGTGTTGGGATTGCAAGAGCATTGGTTACCAATCCATCTATCCTTTTAGCAGATGAACCTACAGGGAATTTGGATACTCAGTCTACGGATGAGATTATGGCTTTAATCAAGGAGTTAAATCAACTCGATGACCTAACAGTAGTTTTGGTGACGCATGAGACTGAAATTGCAATGAGTGCACAGCGTATAATAAATATGGTTGATGGAAGAATTGTAAAAGACTCGATTATTGAGGATGGCGTGATCAAGTGAAAGTTCTGAATATTTTCATCATTTCTCTATCTTCCATAGGTTCTAATAAGCTTAGGGCTGGTTTGGCATTATTAGGAATCGTAATTGGAATTAGTGCTGTGATTGTACTAATGTCAATTGGTAGAGGAGTTCAGAATCTAATTATTTCGGGTCTTGAAGATTTGGGAACTAATCTAGTCTTGGTATGGGCATCACCTCCTGATGACAAAAATTATGTTCCTAATTTCACCTTGTCGGATTCAGATGCATTATTGGATAAATTGAATGCTCCTTCCATTATGACTGTAGCTCCTGAGAAACATACTTTCCGTAAAGTTGCTTATTCTGATCAATTTGTAGAATCAGACATAGTTGGAGTCACTGGAGTGTATTCTGAGGTAAGGAATTTGTCAGTTGAAAAGGGTATTTTCATTACAGACATTCATGTATCAAATACTAATAAAGTAGCTGTTTTAGGTTCTAGAGTATCTGAGAGTCTATTTGAAGACAATGATCCTTTAGGTAAGAGGATTAGAATTGGGAGGTCTAGATTCACAGTTATTGGAGTGTTAGAAAGTAAAGACAGCTCAGGTTTTGGGTCAGATGCAAACGATATGACTTTTGTACCTATTACTTCATTACATTCATATCTATCGAAAGATGTAACATCTCGCGGAGGCATTTCAATTGATTTTATCAGTGTAAAGGCGAATTCTCCTGAGGAAGTGGATTCTGCAATGGCTGAAACTGCGAAAATTTTGAGATTGAGACATCGAATTACAGGAGATGATGATTTTATCGTGACTAGCCAAGCAGAAATTTTAGATATATTACAAGTAGCAATTGGGGCAATAGTTTTTTTCCTGGTAAGCATTGCGGCTATATCTCTGTTGGTTGGAGGCATAGGCATCATGAACATAATGTTGGTGACTGTAACTGAACGAACACGTGAAATAGGGATCCGTAAAGCTTTAGGAGCAAAAAGAATGGACATACTTTTACAATTCGTTATGGAAGCAGTATTTTTAACTATTGCAGGAGGATTGTTGGGGATATTGATTGGATATGTAGTTTCAACCTTGTTGGATGGGATACCAATTGGTGACCAGGAATTAAGAACAGCTTTTGATATTCCGATAGCATTGATTGCAATTGGAGTATCAGGGTCTATAGGTTTATTTTTTGGAATTTTCCCTGCTTATAGAGCCTCAAAACTGCATCCTATAGACGCACTCAGGTATCAATAGTAATGATACCTTGGATTAGCTTTGGATAATTTGTAATCATCGGTTGAATTCTGAAGGATGGGAAAATAAAATTCTTGTTAAATACAAAACTAATGTGTAAGAGATAATATGGTAATTGAGTATGTTCTTTGATTTAAAGGTGAGATTAAGTGGAGACAATTTTAGTCGTAGAAGATGAAGAGAATATTTTAGAAGCTCTTAGGTATAATATTTCCAAAGAGGGGTATCAATTTTTGTCTGCATCAGATGGTGAGACCGCACTCAGTTTGGCGCGTGAGAATTCCCCAGATTTGATTATTTTGGATGTAATGATTCCACGACTAGATGGTTTCGAAGTATGCAGAATTTTAAGGAGAGAGACAAATATACCAATTTTCATCCTTACAGCTAAAACAGAGGAGATAGACAGGGTCATAGGACTAGAAATTGGGGCAGATGACTATATCACTAAACCATTTAGCATGCGAGAACTCCTTGTAAGGATAAAGAATGTACTTCGGAGGTATGCGAGTGCTCAAAGACCTGCGAAGGTTACTGCCCAAGGGATAATAAATATAGGTGTGCTAAAAATTAATTCAATTTCTCATTCTGTGCAGTTAAATGGTGTTGAAATTAATTTGAAACCTAAAGAGTTTGAACTGTTATACTTTTTAGCTTCCAATCCTGGTCGGGCATTTACGAGGATGCAACTGTTAGATCAATTATGGGGTGAAAATTATTTTGGCGACATAAGAACTGTGGATGTCCATGTTAGATGGGTTAGGCAAAAGATTGAATCTGATGCGTCTAATCCACGGATGCTTCAAACAATTCGTGGCGTAGGCTATAGATTTATGACTGATGATTAAATGAGTCAGAAAATTGAAAGTGCGAAAAAAAATACGGTTTGCGGAATTAATTAAATTTAATAGTCTTTTGGTCTTGGGGATTCTGGCTACTTTATTTATTGTTGCTTTGACTATTTTGTTATTAAATTCCTTTGCCAATTTTTTGACAGTAGCATCGCTGAGGATTTGTATTTTAATAATATTTGCTATTGGGATATATTTTTGTATTCACATTATTTTTTTCAGGTCAATGTCCAAATCGATAAAAATTCTTACTAATTCTGTTGATCGAATCTCATCCAGGAAATTTGATCAACGTGTTCCGATCCCAAAAAATTTAGAGATTAAAGATTTGGCAGAATCTTTTAATCGAATGGCAGAGACTTTTTCAAATGTATTTGAAGAATTGTCTAGTGAGCGTAATACACTGTCTGCAATTTTGGATACTATGGCGGACGGTGTGATTGTAGTTAATGAAAATGATGAAGTTACATTGATAAATCAAGCTGCTAAAACGGCCCTAAATTTGTCAGTCTCTGATCTAGAGAAAATGCGTTTAGCAGAGGTGGTAAGAGATTATGAAATTAATCAGCTTGCTGACCGAAGCAAATTATCACGAACTATTTTGCAAAGTGAAATCGAAATTCCTGATCCAAGAAAATCATTGAGTGTGATTGCGACTCCTATTGGTCAGTCAGATCCGGTTGGTGTTTTGTTGACTGTTCATGATTTGACACATATAAGACAAACCGAGACTAGTAGAAGAGAATTTGTTAGCAATGTTTCACATGAATTGAGGAGTCCGATTACTTCAATACAAGTAATGGTTGAAACCTTAAGAGAAGGAGCAATAAATGAATCCGATATTGCGAACGATTTTTTAACACGGATTGACCGGGATATTTCTAGGATGACGCACATGGTGGATGAATTGCTTGATTTGGCAAGGATAGAGGGAGGCCAACAATTTATGATTAAAACACCTCTACATTTGTTACCGATAGTAGAGGATGCCATTTCCTTTGTGACAAATAAAAGTGACTCTAGTTTGCCAGAATTAAAATCAGATATTAGTGAGGAAATTCTAGTGAATGCAAATGGAGAAAAGATTTTCCAGGTTTTTGTAAACTTGATCGAAAATGCGTGTAGATTTACTCAATCGGATGGTTTAGTAGAAATTAAAGCGTTAAATGGATCAAATAAAGTTCAAATTTCCGTAATCGATAATGGTATTGGTATTTCTGATGAACATTTGCCACATATTTTTGAAAGATTTTATAAGGTTGATAAATCAAGAAGTGATTTTGGGACTGGTCTAGGATTAGCTATAGTGAAACATATAATTAATGCCCATGATGGGGAAGTGAACGTTTCAAGTGTGCAAGGTGAAGGAAGTTCCTTTACGATTATTTTACCAACCACATAATTATTTTCTTTCCTGACCTTTCTTGTTAAAGCAAATTTCAATATTAATTTGTTGTTAATCTTCTGTTAATTTGGCCCCATTACTATGTTTCTGACAATGTGAGGACATAAAAAAATTGGAGGTAAATTAATGCCTGAAATTAACAAAAGCAATATGGCTTTGGGTGTTTTGTTAAATATCCTTGCGATGTCGCTACTTGTCGTGACAGGATGCTCAAGTGACGATTCTGACTCCAATACTGAAGATGACGATAATTTGACTGGAAGCGTAGAAGTTGATGGTTCTTCAACTGTATATCCAGTATCTGAAGCTGTTGCTGAGGAATTCAATAAGCTTTATCCAAATGTGAGGGTAAATGTAGGAGTATCTGGAAGTGGGGGTGGTTTTAAGAGATTTACAAATGGTGAGACAGATATTTCTGATGCATCTCGGCCAATAAGAGAGAATGAATCTGCTAAAGCAGAAGAAAATGGCATTCATTATGTTGAATTAAGAATTGGCACAGATGGTTTGTCTGTAATGGTTAATAATGACAATGATTTTGTGGATTGCTTAACCACGGATGAACTAAAAGAAATTTGGGAACCTGGATCAGAAATTGACAATTGGAGTCAAGTACGAGAAGGATTTCCAGATCAGAGACTACGATTGTATGGTCCTGATACTGACTCAGGAACGTTTGATTATTTCACAGAAGAGTTGATGGGTGAGGCACAATTATCTAGAGCAGATTACACTGCGAGTGCTGATGATAATGTGTTAGTTCAAGGCATAGCCGGTGACAAAGGTGCAATGGGTTATTTTGGATATGCTTACTACATTGAGAACAAAGACAAGTTAAAGCTTGTTGCAGTAGATAGTGGTAGTGGGTGTGTAATTCCAAGTCCTTCGACAATTCCTAGTGGTGAATATTCTCCACTTTCTCGCCCATTGTTTATTTATGTAAACAAGGCAAAGTTAGAGAATCCTCAGGTGAAGACGTTCGTAGATTTCTATATGGAACATGGACCTGAGCTTACAAATGAAGTTGGATATGTAGCATCAGATGATGAGATTTATGAACAGAACAAAAATAAAATCATAAAGTAAATTTTTAGGTGAAGAAAATAGAAAAAATATTGTTGGATTAGATAGAAGTGATGTTAGCTATTTACTTTTTCGTGCAATTATGAAAACAACACTTGTTACAATTATTTATCTGTGAAAAATGATTTATGGGTATATTAATCAAGGTTTAAATGACTGATTATGTCTCAACTAGTTAATAGGAATCAAAAAAAACGAATCAAATTAGAAGGACAAGTGATTCGCATAATATTTTTCCTTTGTGCGATTATATCTATTTTTACTACTGTTGCTATTTTATTTACATTGATTTTTCAGGCTTTAAGCTTTTTTAATGAGATTTCTGTATGGGAATTTCTTACAGGGACTAGATGGACTCCTATACTTAAGCCAAGAGCTTATGGAGTACTTCCGCTAGTTTCGGGCACTCTTCTGGTAACTGTTATTGCTGCAGCTGTTGCATTGCCGGTCGGATTGTTTGCTGCAATTTTTCTTTCAGAATATGCACCTGATAAAATCCGTAGGATTCTTAAGCCGATTTTAGAAATTCTCGCAGGAATTCCTACTGTTGTTTATGGGTACTTTGCTCTGACGTTTGTTACGCCACAGTTACAAGTAATATTCCCTGACTTGCTTGTGTTTAATGCATTGAGTGCTGGTTTGGTTATGGGTTTGATGATAATTCCAATGGTTTCTTCGCTGAGCGAAGATGCAATGTTGTCGGTCCCAAGGAGTTTAAGGGAAGCCGCCTATGCTTTAGGAGCTACACGATTTGAGGTGAGTTTAAAAATTGTAGTGCCTGCAGCATTGTCAGGCATAATTTCTGCCTTCATTTTGGCAATATCGAGAGCAATTGGTGAGACAATGCTTGTAACTATTGCGGCTGGAGCAACTCCGAGGCTGACGTTAAATCCATTGGAAAGTGTCCAAACAATGACTGCATATATTGTGCAATTAAGTTTAGGTGAAGCCGCGGTAGGATCTCTAGAATATAATACAATTTTTGCTGTTGGATTAGTGCTTTTTGCGATGACTTTGATTATGAATCTCTTGGGTTTTTGGGTTGTTAGACGTTTTAGAGAGGCCTATTGATGAGCATTGACCGCATGAAATTTTCTCCTAAGAGACAAATGAGGTCCTTCTCAGGACCAGCCTTATATATGGTATGTTTAATCTCGGTTTTGATAGGTATTTTAGGTTTGGCAGTTTTGGTAATCGAAGTCCTTTCAACTGGATTGCCTTGGTTAAGTTGGCATTTCATAACTGATTATCCTTCAAGACATCCAGAAGAAGCAGGTTTGTACTCAGCATTAATGGGAACTGTTTGGTTAATGGGTATGACTTCTGTTTTGACTGTTCCTGTTGGAGTTGGAGCAGCAATTTATTTAGAAGAATACGCCCCTAGAAATTTTTTGACACGTTTCATAGAAATTAATGTTGCTAATTTAGCCGGGGTTCCTTCTATAGTTTACGGCTTGTTGGGCATGGGGTTATTTGTTTATTGGATGCATCTTGGAAGAAGTATTCTTGCTGGCTCTATGACTTTAGCTTTGTTGGTGTTGCCAATTGTTATCTTGGCATCCAGAGAAGCGATTCGTGCAGTACCGAGTGCTTACCGAGAGGGAGCATATGCTATGGGAGCGGATAAATGGCAGGTGATTAAAGGAGTAGTTTTACCTTCTGCTATTCCAGGAATTCTCACGGGTACAGTCTTGGCAATGTCTAGAGCAATTGGTGAGGCCGCACCCGTAATTGCGATTAGTGCATTGGTATATTTAACATTTATTCCTTCTAGTCCGTTGGATAGATTTACTGTTCTTCCTATCCAGATTTATAATTGGGTTTCAAGGCCTCAAGAAGATTTTAGAGGATTGGCAGCAGCTGGAATTATAGTTTTATTAGCAATTTTGATAACCATGAACTCAGTTGCGGTAATATTAAGAAATAAATATCAGATTCGTTCGGAGGAATAGGCATTTGAAATCCCAGACACCAAGTCCAATTATTTCAGTCAAAGATCTGAACGTACATTATGGAAAATTTCATGCCATAAAAGATGTAAGTATGGACATTCGCAGGAATACCGTAACTGCTTTGATTGGACCTTCGGGTTGTGGGAAAAGCACTTTTATCAGATGTTTGAATCGGATGAATGATTTGATGATTACAGCGATCGTAACTGGAGAAGTTAATTACAATGATCGCAATATTTATTCTTCAGATATTGATGCGACGGAAATTCGCTCCAGAATAGGGATGGTCTTTCAAAAGCCCAATCCTTTCCCGAAATCGATTTTTCAAAATGTTGCATTTGGATTAAAAGTTAATGGATTTTCGGGGGATTTGGATGAAGCTGTAGAACGTTCTTTGGTTCAAGCTGCATTATGGGAAGAAGTGAAAGATAGATTAGGCGATAGTGCTTTGACATTGTCTGGTGGACAACAGCAACGGCTTTGTATTGCAAGAGCATTAGCTGTTGAACCAGATGTAATATTGATGGATGAGCCTGCGTCTGCATTAGATCCAATTGCAACGGTCGCTATAGAAGATTTGGTAAGAGAGTTGAAAAAAGAATACACCATAGTTATCGTTACTCATAATATGCAACAAGCAGCAAGAATCTCTGATGAAACAGCATTTTTTATGGTTGGGGATGATTACTGTGGATATTTGGTAGAACAAGATGAGACACAAAAAATTTTTACTAATCCAAGCAATGAACGTACTGAAGCATATATTACAGGAAGATTTAGTTGAGGTGAAATTCAATGCCACGCGAAGACTTTGAAAGAAATTTAAATGAAGTTCAGGATGATGTCGTGAAACTTGGAAGCATGGTTGAAAAGGCAGTTTTTAAATCCATCGACTGCCTGAAAAATAGAGACATTGAAGGCTCTCAGCAAGTAATCGATGAGGATGATGTGATTGATGACATGACGCAATCGATTGAAGATAGATGCATAGATTTAATTGCGTTAGAAGCTCCCATGGCAAGTGATTTAAGAGGGATAATATCTGCATTAATGGTTTCAAATGAACTTGAAAGAATGGGAGATTATGCTGAAGGAATTGCAAAAATTAGTGTTGCAATGGGAAATCTTCCTCCTTTAAAGCCATTAATTGATATTCCTAGAATGGCAGATAAAGCGGCTAATATGGTTCGTCAGAGTTTGGAGTCTTACGTTAACAAAGATGCTGAGTCTGCGTATGAAGTTGTTAAGTCTGATGATGAAGTGGATTCTCTTTATGATCAGGTTTACAGGGAATTACTTACATATATGATGGCAGATCCTTCTACAATTCAAAGAGCAACTTATTTGCTTTGGGTAGCTCATGATCTTGAGAGGGTAGCAGATCGAACAACTAATATTGCTGAAAGAGTAATTTACTTAGTTACCGGCTCGCCTATGGAAAAGTTTTAGTCCAACAAGGCAGAAATTTAATAGTCCATTTCAATTTCATTTGCAAATGGAGGGTTTGCTCCAGATCGACCACATGTAATTGATGCCGCTTTGTTTGAGAATAGAAGTAGGTTTTGTATGTCATTTTCACTAAGTGTTTTCATTGAATCTAGATTCAGGAATTTTTTTTCAGAGAGCCACCAAAGTAAAGCAGACATAAACGAGTCTCCAGCCCCAACTGTGTCTACTATTGTTACAGGGTGAGCAGGTGAAGTTGATTTGATTCCAGATGAAGATTCTGCATATGATCCTTCTGCCCCAGAAGTTAAAATGACTAGGCTTGGTCCGGAGTGAAGCCATTCAGAAATAATTTTATTCGGATTTTGATTGGGATACATCCAACGGATGTCCTCGGTGCTGACTTTCACGATAGTTGCAAAGCTTATTAATTTTTCAAGCCTATTAATATAATGATTTTTATTTGTGACAAAAGATGGTCTAATATTTGGATCAATTGAAATTATCCGTTGGTTATATTCCCGTTCAATAAGCTTTTCTAAAGTGGAGGCAATAGGTTCATGTGCTAAAGAAAAGGATCCAAAATGAATTGCTTGAATTTCGCTAGGAAAACATTTTGGCAAATCGGACGTGGTCAAATTTCTATCTGCAGAATTATTGGAGAAGAAAGAAAAGTGAGGATCCCGATCATCTTCAATGTGAATAAATGCTAAAGTAGACGGCTCTGGTCCGCTAAGTGTGAAACGATCGCGACCACCGTTAGATAGTAGGTTTTTTCTAAGGATTTGTCCGAATTCATCATCAGATAATTTTCCAATGAAATCAACAGGACATCCGAGTCGCCCTAGGCCTATTGCAACATTGTATGGAGATCCACCTGGTATAGGCAAATATGCCCTATTATCCGAAATTTCAATAGGGGCAAAATCAATCAAGGCTTCACCGCAAACTGCTATCAATGAATGATCTACCTACCAGTCCAAGTATAAATTAATGTACAAAGTTTAGACGGACTGATTCATCAATCCGTCTAAACTGATTCTAAAGAGACTTATTGAGCAGACTTATTTAATTCAGCGCCTGCTGTAAAACCGACTCTGTTGTGAGCTGGGACGGTAATCAAACCGCCATCACCTCTAACTGGTCGAACTTGTCTGGCTTTTACTGAGCGAACTTCGAATGATCCGAAACCAGTCAAAACAACTCGATCTCTGTTTGTGATAGCGTCCTGTATAGATTCAAGAACAGCTTTTAGTGCTCTTTCTCCATCAGCTTTGGAGCCACCCAATTTCCCAGCTACAGTGCTACTGACGTCATTCTTTCTTAAGGTTGCCATTTTTCATGTCCTCCTTTTGCATTTGTAAAGGAACGATTCCTTTAGCCCTTATATACCGTATACATTGCTTGCGCCGCATTGTCAACACGTATTTCTGGTTTTTGGGGCTAAATCATCAAATATCACCCAAAAATTTGTTAAAATCTCTCAAAAATTAACATTTCTTACACTGTTGGCTGGAAAATAATAAATAAAGTTTTTGGATAATACTCCAGTGAAACTCAAGGATTAATCAACTTTACCGTGCTGTTTCTGCGTGCTAAAATGCAATTAATCTGGAGGTTTCTAGTGTCAGGTCATTCGAAATGGTCAACGATTAAACATGGTAAAGCAGTTACTGATGCTCGACGTGGTAAATTGTTTACCAAATTGACTCGAGAGATAATTGTTGCCGCACGTTTTGGGTCTGATATTGACTCCAATGTTAAATTGAGAGTTGCTGTGCAAAAGGCAAGAGATGCCAATATGCCAAAAGATAATGTAGAGAGAGCTATAAAGAAGGGTAGCGGCGAAGACGGTTCTCAATTACAGATGATAGAAGCCTTTTATGAAGGTTATGGACCTGGAGGCATAGCAATTTTGTTAGAGACTTTGACGGATAATAAGAACCGTACGTCCTCTGCAATCAGATCTACATTTACAAAATCTGGTGGGAACATGGCTGAATCGGGTTCTGTGATGTGGCAATTTAGTCAAAAAGGAATTGTTATTGTTGATGCACAAGATGATTTGGCTGAAGAAATGGCTTTAACTGCTATAGATGCAGGGGCTGATGATTTTGAAACCTACGATTCAACTTTAGAGATTTTTGCCTCCCCTTCAAATTTAGAGGAAGTAAGGCGCGCCTTAACTGGTATAAGTGCGGAGATCAGATCTTCGGAATTAGCTATGATTCCTCAGAATACAATTATGCTAGATTCCAAAACTGCAAAACAAACTCTTAGGCTAATGGATTTGCTTGAAGATTTAGATGATGTTCAGAAGGTATATTCCAATGCCGATTTTCCTGATGAAGCTTTGTCTGAATACGGTAACGAATCTCAGTAGGAAAATTTTGTCAGGAGGCAAAGTTTGAGAGTTCTAGGAATAGATCCCGGCACCGTAAATCTTGGATATGCTCTTGTTGAGTCAAATAATCATGAGTTAGTGTTAATTAGTTCGGGTGTGTTAAAAGTCAATCCAAAATTAGATGTTTCATATAGACTGGATGAAATATTTAATTCATTAGTCGAAATTATCAAACTTACTTCTCCTATTGAAGTTGCCATTGAAGCCCCCTTCGTCTCTCAGAATGTTCGTACTGCAATGTTGATTGGGCGAGCTCAAGCAGTTGCTATTTTGGCTGCTACTCAGAATAATTTAGGTATTTTTACGTATGCTCCATCCCAAATAAAAAAATCTGTCACAGATAATGGAGGGAGTTCTAAGGAGCAAGTAAGGGACATGGTTGAATCGATATTAAATATTGAAAAGGATTTTGAAGATTTAGATGAATCTGATGCGATAGCGGTGGCTCTTTGCCATTTGAAAGACAAAGAGATGCAAGAACTAATGTTGAGGGAGATTTAATTTGGTAATGTCACTAATTTCATCAATTACTGGGAATATTACTTCAAGTGGGATTGATTGGGTTGATGTAGATGTAGGGAATTTTTCGTTACGACTAAGTGTTCCGGCGTCGGTTGCTGATGAGCTGTCTAATGCAAGTGAGTCTATTCAATTATTTACTTCACTAAGAATGAGGCCTGAAAATATAAACCTTTATGGTTTTTTGAATGAGGAATCTAGGAATTTATTTGAAGTTTTACTTAATGTTAATGGTGTTGGCCCCAGACATGCACTTGGGATAATGTCTAGTCTCTCACCTGAAGACCTTGCTACTGCGGTAGAGATTGGGGACGTTGGGGCTTTTGGAATTGTCCCAGGAATTGGGAAAAAAATTGCCAGCAGGATCATATTGGAATTGAAGGGTAAGATGTCCGCAACTCTGATTCATAAACAAATTGATCGGAGTGCTCATAGTCAAGCATTAGAGGGATTATCTGCCTTAGGATATTCTGCCTCAGAGGCTCGACAAGCGCTTAGTTTAGTTGAGACTTCTGATGACCCTACGCCTGAAGAATTAGTGCGATTGGCTCTTGCCGAACTTGTAGGCTCTGATTAAATGTCAGATAATTATTCGGAATGGGCTAAAGTATACGATTTTTATCATTCAAATTTGATTGAAGATATTGATTTTTATAGACGCAAGGCAACTCACGTCACAGGGCGTATATTGGAGATTGGATGTGGGACTGGTAGGATTTTATTTCCGATGGTAGACCATGGATTCAATATGGTTGGAATAGATAATTCCAAATCAATGTTAGATGTTTCTAAACACAAAATGAATCAATATCAAATTAGCTCTGCTCAATGTGAATTGTTCCTTCGAGATATGAGAGATTTTAATTTTGATTTCCAATTCGACCAGATAATCATACCATTTAACGGATTTTTATCGCTTCTGACTATTGAAGATCAACTAATGGCTTTGCAGAACATAAGAAAACATTTAGCATCAGATGGAAAACTGTTGTTTGATGTGTTTGTTCCAGATCCAGAATTGCTAGTTCAGGACGGTAATATATTACTACATTCACGAGACTTGAAAGACCCAATTACTGGTGGCTCTACGATTGTATATGAGCAGTCATATGCTGATGTATTTCACCAGTTGATTTTTGCTAAAATATTAATGGAGAAAATTTCTCCTGCTGGAGAATCTTTGAGGCGCTTATACTTGGATTATAAACTTAGATATACCCATATTTGGGAAATGGTTCATTTACTTGATCGTTCAGGTTTTGAAGTATTAAATATTTTTGGGGATTTTAATGAAGCTCCATTATCCGAGAATAGTTCGTTGATGATTTTTGAAGTCACAAAATAATTTGTTAATATTTTCGGGCCTATTTATATGGATTCTAATTAAATGATTTGAGGTAAATCAAATAAATGAAATATAGTGATTCAATATTGACCGCAAGTATTCTTGCATTGATGATGTTTATGATGGTATTGGTCTCATGTGCAGGAGATCCAGGTCCTCAAGGAGACCAGGGTAATCCAGGTCCTCCAGGCCTCCAAGGAGATGCAGGAGATCCAGGTCCTCCAGGCGCCCCGGGTGTTAAGGATTCTCCTATAGATCTAGTAACGGCTTATGAAGAGTTACTAAATGATGTTTTTTCAGATGTTTCTCCTTCTGTAGTAAAAATTAAGGCGATGGGGCAAAGGGGTGATAGGTTGGGAGTTATTGGTGAAGGCACTGGTTTTGTTTGGGACGAAAATGGACACATAGTAACTGCTGCACATGTAATCAGAGACGCGGATGCAATATTGGTAGAGTTTTCCGATGGTTTTTATGATCAATTGCAATTAGTAGGTATCTCATCCGATTCAGATATAGCTGTCTTAAAAATGGAACTTCCTTATGATGGTTTAAAACCGGTTTTCTTGTCTGACAGTGATGATGTGAGAGTTGGGCAAATTGCTATTGCTATTGGTAATCCATTTGGACAATCTTTTAGTATGACTGCAGGTATCGTAAGTGCTGTCGAAAGAGTTATAAACAGTCAATTAAGTTTATACAATATTCCAAAAGTCATTCAAACAGACGCTCCATTAAATCCTGGAAATTCTGGAGGCCCAGTTGTTGATCGTCATGGGAAAGTGATTGGCGTAGCAGTCCAAATCGCTAGCCCAAGCGGAGGAAACTCAGGAGTTGGGTTTGCTGTCCCCATAAATACTGTTCAAAGAGTAGTTAATGGAATAATTGAAAATGGTGTTTTTACATATGCATGGTTGGGAATTTCCGGGACAGAATTAGACCCTTTAGTAAGGGATTCAATGAATCTGCCAAAAAATTCCAAAGGAATACAAGTGGTAAACGTTGTTTCAAATAGTCCGGCAGATCTTGCAGGTTTAGTTGGTTCAAATAAGGTTGTTAATACTGATTCAGGATTTCAGATTAGAATTGGTGGGGATGTGATTGTGAAGATCAATAATCTCGAGGTTACTAATATGGCAGATTTAATAGCGATTCTGGTTGAAAAAATGTCTCCTGGTGAAACCATCACATTGGGTATACTTCGAGATGGAGGAAAATATTTTGAAGTTCAACTAGAATTGGGTTCTAGGCCAATCTCAGTTTCTTGAGGTTCAATGCTTAGTATCGTTTATAAGGTCAACTTGAGTGTTTAGAAGTTTTAAATGGAATACTTTGACTTAATCTCGAATTTTCAACCAACAGGAGATCAGCCTCAAGCTATTGAGAGCATAGTTCATGGTGTTGAGGTTGGAGAAAGACATCAAACCCTTTTGGGTGTAACTGGGAGCGGGAAGACATTTACAATGGCTTGTGCCATAGCTAAGTTGAATCGACCTACTTTGGTAATTGCTCATAATAAGACTTTAGCAGCCCAACTTGCGTCTGAATTTAAAGAATTTTTTCCAAACAATGCTGTTGAATACTTTGTGAGTTATTATGATTATTATCAGCCAGAAGCGTATGTTCCAAGGACAGATATCTACATCGAAAAAGATTCAGATATTAATGAAGAGTTAGATAAACTTAGGCATGCTGCTACGAGATCGTTACTTACTAGAAGAGATGTAATTATTGTGGCGTCGGTTTCTTGTATTTTTGGTTTGGGATCTCCTGAGGAATATCAAGGTTTCGTTGCAAGAGTTGCCAAAGGTGTTGGGAGATCAAGAGCAGATTTGATCCACCAGTTGGTGGATATGCAGTATGAACGTAATGATTATGATTTGTCTAGGGGAAAGTTTAGGGTAAAGGGAGATACTCTTGAAATCATCCCTGCTTATGAACAGCATGGTATAAGAATAGAGTTTTGGGGAGATGAAATCGATCGAATATTGGAAATGGATTCTTTAACCGGTGAGATTTTATCTGAACGAGACAATGTAGAAATTTATCCGGCCAGACACTTTGTTACTTCTGAAGAAAAAATGGAAATGGCTATCAAGTCTATACAACTTGAGATGGAAGAATCAGTAAGTAATTTTCTACAAAATGAGAAATTTGTTGAAGCGCAACGACTTGAATCAAGGACGAAATATGATTTAGAAATGTTAAAAGAAACCGGATTCTGTTCTGGGATAGAGAATTATTCCAGACATTTGTCTGGGAGGGAAGCTGGTAGTACTCCCTTTACTTTAATAGATTATTTCCCCGAAGATTTTTTGGTAATGATTGATGAATCTCATATGACACTACCCCAAATTAGGGGTATGTACAATGGTGATCAATCACGCAAAAGAACATTAGTAGAATTTGGATTTCGATTGCCGTCGGCTTTAGATAACAGACCTTTGAATTTCAATGAATTTGATTCACGAATTAATCAGGCGGTTTATGTTTCTGCAACTCCAGGTCCATATGAGTACGAATTTAGTGGGGCAATTGTAGAACAAATTATTCGTCCAACAGGTTTGGTTGATCCATCGATTGAAGTAGTCCCAACAACAGGTCAAATCGATGATTTGTTGACAAGGATCAGAGAGAGAGTTGAAGTAAATCAAAGGTGTTTGGTTACAACATTGACCAAACGTATGGCTGAAGAATTGTCTGAATATTTGCGTGAAATGAATATTAATACTCAATATCTTCATTCGGAAGTTGACACATTACAGCGTGTCGAAATTTTAAGAGATTTTAGGCTGGGATTGTTTGATGTAGTAGTTGGTATTAATTTACTTAGAGAGGGTTTAGATTTGCCTGAAGTTGGTCTTGTAGCTATTCTCGACGCTGACAAAGAAGGTTTTCTAAGGTCTTGGACGGCATTGATTCAAACTATTGGCAGGGCTGCGAGAAATATTGAAGGATCAGTAGTTATGTATGCCGATCGGATGACTGATTCAATGCGTCGAGCGATCGACGAAACTGATAGGCGAAGGAAAATTCAACATGAATATAATGAACGTCACGGTGTGGAGCCAAAAGGCATTTATAAAGATGTGAAAGATATTACCGAAAGAGTTCGAGAAGTTGCGGGGAAGTCTACGGATACAAAACTTGATTCGGAGGGTATATCAAAGGGAGATTTGTATATTGTTTTGGAAGATTTGAAAACACAAATGGAACAGGCTGCAAAAGGATTAGAATTCGAAAAAGCTGCTATGTTGCGTGATCAGATGAGTGATATTAGGAAAGTAATAGCTGAATAAATGAAGTTCCCTCAGAAAATAATTATTTTAATGCTGTTAACTTTTGTAATGTTATTAATTTCGTGCTCTTCCACAGAAATTCCTGAGGGGGATTCTCAAGCTGAGGATCTGACAAGAGATGCATTATTGCCTAGTACGGATTATAGCTTGTATGCATTGGTAGGGCCTTATGAAGATTTATGGTTTATGTCCGGTTCATTGAATTTCATGGAAACAAATGGTAACCCTTCTGATAATCTAATTAAAGTAGATGCTGTGAAGATTGTTGTTACCAAAGACATGTTGCATACTTATGGAAACGTTCGATTAAAGAATTTGAAAGATCTAGAAAAAATCGAATCGTATTTTCAATCTAAAACTTCTAGTAGAATACTTCCTGGAAAGCATCCTGGTGAAGTTGATGTAATTTTTGCTCATAGTATCTCAGACACAGTAATTTCGGACTCCGTAGACATTAATCAGTATATGCCATTAAATGAGTTTGACCCTGATGGATTGCGTTTAATGTCGAATCTTCCTTATGAACCTACTCTTGAATTAGTTGGTGTAGGAGCCATTAGTAAAGATATGAGAGCAATAAATATGCTTACTGATGTCGATGGATTAGACTTGCAATTGATCACTCGTACTTATCAAACGCTTAACGGAGGGAACGTTGTTTTTGGAGCCTATACAAGTGATGATGCAATAATAACGTTGACGGATGAAACAGAATTTTTCCAGGATTCAATAAGCGCCCTAGTTTTTCTTACTCATTCATCTTATGCATCACCCTTAGTTTCTTTTTTAGTCAGGGAAATTTCCGAAGAGATGGGAATGACAAATCTTTCAGTTGATGGCTCAAATGTACGGCATCTTGAATTAAACGGTGTACATGTGATCGTGAAGAATGTTGGCAGTTTAGTTTATTTATTTATTTCAAATGATTTGAATGAAGCTGAAAAATTGATTGGTTCAATTCTTCCTGTCCTGTAGTGTTTATTGACAGGCTATTCCGTCACAATTACAATCATGTAGTGATATTCCTTAGGAGGATGCTATGGCAGATACTCAATTGATCAATAAAGATGATGTTCTAGAGGCTCTTAAAGATGTTTATGACCCTGAAATTCCCGTCAATATCGTTGATTTGGGATTGGTTTACGGGGTTGAAGTGGACAACAACGATGTTGACGTTAAGATGACTTTAACATTTGCTGGATGTGGCATGGGTCCATATATTGCTCAGCAGGCTGAATGGAGATTGGCAGAGATTGAAGGTATCGATGAAGTGAATGTAGAAGTTGTTTTCGATCCTCCATGGAACCCGGACATGATTACAGAAGATGGGAAAAAATTAATGGGGTTGGATTAGATCAGAAACATTTCAAAGTGAAATGTATTTGTATCATTAGTGAGAAAACTTATGAATCAACATCAAGGAAATCCTGCTCAAGCTCGCGCTAAAATTGAAGCAATGAAACGGCAATTTGAGCAGAAAAAAGCGATTGCGCAATCTTTATCTTCTATAAAATATAAGATTGGAGTTTATAGTGGAAAAGGAGGAGTTGGGAAAACAACAGTCGCTGTAAACCTATCAGTTGCTTTAGCTGAGCAAGGATATAAGGTTGGATTGTTGGATGTTGACATAGATTGTCCCAACGTTGTGAAAGTTTTAGACATTTCGGATGTCCCTGCATCGACTAATGAAAACCGGATGGTCCCCCCTTCAAGATTTGGTGTAAAAGTGATGTCTATGGCATTTTTCCAGAAGGATGAAAATGAGGCAATTATTTGGCGTGGTCCAATGATTCATAATGCCATCAACACATTTTTACAGAATACTGAATGGGGAGAGTTAGATTATTTAATTGTAGACTTACCTCCAGGTACTTCTGATGCTCCTTTGACAGTTATGCAGGCTTTGGAAATGGATGGATTTGTCATAGTAACTACCCCCCAACTTTTGGCGAAAATTGATGCAAAACGTTCTATAAATATGGTTCGCAAGTTACAAATACCAATTCTTGGAGTGGTCGAGAATTTTTCTGGAGATATATTCGGTTCGGGGGCAGGAATTGAATTGTCCCAAGAAATGGGAATTACATTTTTTGGACATACTAATTTACGTTCAGAATATAAAGATACATCCCGACCTGCTTTGATGTTGAACCCGGAAATCCTCAAAGAATATGAGGCGATTGTTGCTGGAATGTTTGAGTCGATTGCTTCGTTGACGTAAAGATTTTTCTTATACTAACTCGAAAATCGACTTTGTATCGGTATATTTTTCGATCATGCTTACGAATTTTCCGAGTTTTTCAGGATGATCAAATCTTGAGTGTTTTTCGGCATTGTTTAATAGTTCCATTGTAGAAACTGTATCGTTTTTAGTTACAATTATGGGAATTCCTTTGTCCTCTGCTTGCAAAACGACATATTGATTAGGACTGGATCCACCTGTGAGAATTAGACAAGATGTATCGGTTGTTAGAGCTGCCATTTGCATGTCAGGTCGATCACCTTTGATGATGGCTGCTTTTCGGTCAAGTAAACCAAAATATAATTCTCCTGGATCTAGACTCCAGCCCCCCACCATGAAATGGTTCACAAGGTGCGTGTGATCAGGAGGATTGTTGAAATCAATCATTTGACCATCAACTAAACTCGAAATAGTGTCAATGTTAATTCCGAGTAAAGCTCGATGCTCTGGGACGACGCCTAAAATTCGATCACTAACTGCGATTGAAGCTTCCAAAAAATCTGTCTGTATTGAATGACTACTGTATTTTGTTGCATTGTTAATCAAAAAGCTAAATTTTATTCCTGAGAATGTCTCACCAAGTTTTTGAAAGCTATCGATGGTTATAGATGGGGAATAATTTACAATTTTTATAATTGATGAATTAAGAGTTTTAGCGGTCTTAGCAATGTCATCTGGTGTTTGCGAAGAAGGAGCTTCTAATATCAAAACATCTAACTTTTTTTCTTGTTGTTTAAGTGATTCAATCAAGTCCTGAACAGCGAATATTTCTGGGGAATTAATTGAATCCAAAACATTTTTTGGGTCCAGTAATTTTGAAAAATCCTGCATGTGTTGATTGAAAATTTCCTTTTCTGCCTCAGAGGATGTTAATTTATACACAGCCGAATTTAATCCCTGTTTATTAAATAATACGCACAAAGATGCACTGAGGGCAGTCTTGCCAGAGCCGGGTTTGTCGGAAGCGACGTATAGGACTGTCATAGAAAAATTCTTTACTAGTAGATTGTTTGAATTATATCAAAGCCAAACTTCCTTTGCACTGATTTCTTGAGATGTGCGGATGAACGTGCTATACATTGACTGTATTTAGTTGTTGTTAGTAAGTAGAGGTAATAATGGATATTAAGTTTCCTTCGAAAGAAGAAATAACAATTTGTTTCGCTCACGTTGCATATCAACTTGAATCTGAATTTGAATCAAGGAATACTGGAATCCGAAATTTTCAAGTTCGGACTGCCACAGGATTGACATCAAGAATGCCGGAAACAGATGTCCTAGTAGTGTCTGGGTTATGGAATGATTCTTTATTAGATCGTTCTGATCGATTGTCGTATATTCAATCGATCGGCGCCGGGGTTGATCAATTTCCTGTGGATGAATTGCGTTCCAGAAATATTAAGTTGTCTCATGCAAGTGGAGTGAATAGTAATGCTGTAAGTGAGCATGCAATGGCTATGATATTGTCTTTCAGTCGTCAAATTCATTTGGCTAGAGATAATCAAAGACGACACTTTTGGAGAGGAATGATTTCAGAGGTTCGTGAAAGGGAAGATGAATTAGAGGGTAAAACAGTTGGGATAATAGGCTTAGGCACTATTGGGTCTAGAGTAGCGAAATTGTGCAAAGCTTTTGGTATGAATGTTTTGGCTACTAGGCAAGATGTTTCTAAGGGTGGAGAAATGGTAGATGTTCTTTTACCTCCAGATAGATATAGAGAATTGATGACTGATTCGGATTTTGTGGTACTGACTTGTCCATTGAACGACCAGACATACCGAATGATATCCAGCGAATCAATTAAGTTGATGAAGAGATCTGCGTTTTTAATTAATGTTGCTAGAGGTCAATGTGTTGATGAAGAAGCATTAATGTATGCGTTACGTAATAGGCTGATTGCTGGAGCTGGGTTAGATCATTTTGTAGATGACCCTTTGAAATCTAATAGTCCTATGTGGGATTTTGATAATGTGCTTATTACTCCTCATTCTGGGGGAGAGACTAGATTGTATGAAAAAAATATCATAGATATCTTAGTAAAAAATTTGGACAAATTATGGAAATCAGATGTAGATTTAGTGAATAAAGTTGTCTAGGTATATGCTTCGGAGGAATTGATGTATGCGATTTTTGTAACTTTAAGAGTCAAAGAGGAATTTTGTACAGATTTTATTGAGGCAAGTTTTGGTGATTCCGCTGGGTCAGTAAAAAACGAACCGAATTGTTATAGGTTTGACATTTTAAGGAATGCAGATGAACCCACGATCTTTCATTTGTATGAAGTATACAAAGATAAAAATTCACATCAGGAACTTCATTTAAACACACCTCATTTTTTAAAATGGCAAGAAGCAGTAAAGCCTATGATTGAAGGGCAGGGGTCATCAATTGTAATGGATACAATTTTTCCGAATGATGATGTTTGGGAAAACCAGAAATCTTTTTTTAAAATCTAATCATCCCACAATTTTTCGGGGTTTAAGTGCGTCCAAATTGAGTGTCTAGTGAGTTTTTATTGATGTGAATGGTAGTCGGTCTTCCGTGGGCACAGGTATGTGGTTCTACACATTTTTCCAATTGTTCAATTAATTTCCGCATCGATTCAATTGAAAGGTTGTCCCCAGCACGTATAGCGCTATGGCATGCAATTGAAGATAAAGCTCTTCTCATGACTTGGGGAGTATTTCTTTCCAACAGCATTTCATTCAAAGTGAAGTGCAGTTCTTCTTCAGCACTGGCCAGTTCAAGGGTTTGTGGTATAGCTCTTAAGATATGATTGTTAGATCCAAATGGGTCAATTTCGAACCCTATTTGGCTAAGTTCTGAGGAGTGTTTTGATAGGATGTTTTCCTGCTCTGTAGTCAATGAAATCGTTAATGGTTCAAGTAAGGATTGAGCATTTTCAGAAGAGGACATCATTCGATTGGAAAGATCTTCGAGCAATATTCTTTCGTGTGCAGCATGTTGATCTATTAAATACATTCCATCTGGTCCCTCTGTCACAATATATGTTTTCTGTAGTTGCCCAATCACATGCAGGATTGGGAACAATTTGTGATGTGGGGATTCTGATGGATTAGTGGGAGGAAATTCATCAGAAAGCGTTTCGTTGTTGAAATGATGGTTTTCCAGTCTGGTATTTGATAAAGGGGCCATTAAATAGTTGGGTTTTTTGCCTTGGTCGCTTGTCACATATGCCGATGGGACAGAAGATTTCGTGAGCAGGGTATTTCTAATGACGCGTTGAACGCATGAAAAAATCAGTTCTTCATTTTGGAATCTTATTTCTGTCTTTGAAGGATGTACATTTACATCGATGGTGTTGTTTGGTACTGAAATATTTATGATTGCAAGTGGATGACGACTATCTTTCAAAAACCCTTTATAAGCTTGCTCTAAAGCAAAATTTAGTGAGGGGCTCTGGATCCATCGTCGGTTCACGAAATACGTAATGTGGCTTCTATTGGAATATGTTAATGAAGGCGGAGAAATTAATCCTGAAATGTTTATGGAATCGTCGGATTGTTCGAGGTTTAAAGGATCGATTTCCAATAAAGAGTTAGAGATTTCATTATTGTAAATTGGACTGATCACATCACGAACTCTTTTTGATCCAGGGGATTGGAAACTAATTTTTTCGTTGTGGGACAATGAAAATTTTACCTCGGGGAATGCGAGTGAATATTTTGTAACTATAGGTTTAATTTTAAGAAATTCCGATTTTGCAGATCTGAGGAATTTCTTTCTGGCAGGGAAGTCGTGGAATAAATTTTCAACAGCTATCGATGTGCCGATCGGCGCCCCAATGGTTTCTGTTTTTTTGATCAAACCATTATCCAATAAAATTTTGGTGCCATATTCGCTAACTTTGGACCTAGTGGTTAAAGTTAGTTTGGAGACTGATGAAATACTTGCGAGTGCTTCACCACGGAATCCTAGAGTGGAAATGTTATTTAAACTATCGATATTTGAAATTTTGCTGGTTGAATATCTTTTAAAAGCTAGTTCTACCTCTTTTGATTCAATTCCTATTCCATCATCTGTAATGCGAATCAACGCTATTCCACCATCGACGATTTCGATTGAAATGTTGTTTGCATTTGCATCCAATGAGTTTTCAATAAGTTCCTTTACAACAGAAGCAGGTCTTTCAATGACTTCTCCAGCAGCTATTTTTGAAGAGACTTCTGTTGATAATAGTTTTATACTCATGACTAAACCTTTCAGATACCAGTAGATTATATCAACTAATTCAATTCCATTTTCAGTCAAAAATGGAGTAAAAGTATTATCCAGATAAAGTTCGAATAGGAGGATGTTATGCTGATGCCTACTTATAGTGATGTGAAAATCGCTCAAGATCGAATTTCGGATTATGTGTTTCGTACACCAGTTTTCCAATATCCGAGATTATCTGAAGCATTGCAAACAGAACTTTGGATTAAGCATGAAAACTACCAACCTATAGGTTCCTTTAAGTTGAGAGGATCGATAAATTTAATGTCTCAGATGTCACCTAATGATCTCAATAAAGGAATGATTACTGCAAGTAGTGGGAATCATGGGCAAGCGGTCGCACATGCATCGAAGATTTTTGGGGCTTCTTGCGTGATTTGTGTTCCAAATGGAGCAAATGAAAGTAAAGTTGCTGCGATTAGAGCTATGGGCGCTGAAGTAAGATTTGTAGGTGACTATTATGATCAAACTGCAGAATCCGCACATTCATTTGCTGAATCTGAAGGGTTTTACTATGTAGATGCAATCCAAGAACCTGCCATGATTGCAGGAGCTGGAACCTATACTTTGGAAATATTGGAAGATCATCCAGATACTGATGTTGTTATTGTTCCTATAGGTGGTGGTAGTGGAGCATGCGGTGCTTGCATTGCTGGAAAGGGAGTAAAGGAAGACTTGGAAATTATCGCGGTGCAATCTTCGAGTGCCCCAGCGGCGTATAGATCTTGGAAGAACAAAAAGTTATCAGAAGCTCCTATGGGCACTATTGCAGAGGGTTTGGCAACTTCAAAAGGCTACGATCTACCTCAAAGAATTCTCAAAGATTTGTTAGATGATTTTATCTTGGTTTCTGATGCTGAAATGAGTAGTGCAATACTCATGTATCTTGAAATGAGTCATACTTTGGTAGAGCATGCAGGGGCCGCATCACTGGCTGCGGCTATCAAAATTAATGAGCGATTGCAGGGGAAAAAAGTCGTAATAGTACTCAGTGGAGGAAATATTTCGATTGAGCAGTTGAAACAAATTCTGGGATAAAATCTCAGTGGTTAGTTATTTTGTGTATCCAGTTCCTTGATGTCTTGTTCAACTTTTCCAACTTCGGAATAATTTTCTTGTGCTAAGTGGTAACAACGTTTGAGGAGAAGTTCTGCTTTTGCTGAACCTAAACTACCACCATCTTTTGCGGCTTTCACGATACTGGAAATATTGTTATGAACCGGCATATGATTTGCTAGGAGATATATTTCCTCTTCAGCTTCTTTCGCAAGAGTAGGTTCGATGCTTTCATTAGCGTAGGTGAGTTTGCCAATTAATTTGGTCAGTTCGTTTAGCTTGTCTGGTTCACTCAGCATGCTGTACATCACATTTTTCACTTCGAGGTGGTTTCCGGAGATTTCTAGATCTGGATCTAGCGCAAGGGAATCGTATGAAGATTTTGAGTAGAGATCTATATATTCTTCTAGAGAAGTGTTCACTTTCATCATGTTTGCACTAGCGTCATTAATATTTATTTCACCACCAAAAAGTATGTCATCGTTACGCATATTTGCTAATTCTATGATTTGGCTTAGGCCATCGACTTGCTCAGGTGCAGGAGGGAATGCGAATGCTGAAAGATCATTAGGAGCTGAATCTTCAAGTTGGTTCATAAGAAATGGAGGGACGTATTTGCCCAAATCGACTTGGATTGGAAGTAATACAAGATAAGTTGCCCAAATATCTTCAGGGTCAGTATTATTTGTGAAATAAATGAGGGCATGTCCTTTAGGAGAATTACTATCTCCTTTTTCAAATGTAAGTCCCATTATCTAAACCCCTATCTAGAAAGTAGCTGATATTCTAATTCGATCACTGTTGTATAATAAAGTATATTTCAAACAAATTGTAATTGAAAAATCTTCTTATGATCTCTATTTACGAAAGTTTAGTGCGTCCCACTTTATTTAAGCTTTCTCCTGAGTATGCCCAACGAATAGCAGACGGATTCATATCCTCACCTATTCTATCACTCCTACGGCCGTTTTTTGAGTTAAATGATTCTCGTCTAAATATCAATATTTCAGGATTGGAATTCTCGAACCCAATAATTTTGGCTGCTGGTTACGATAAAAATTGTGCTTTGTTGAATTTTTTGCCAAAGCTTGGTTTTGGAGGTATTGTGGCGGGCACTATTACAAAAGAGGCTAAATTGGGTAATCCTAAACCTAGGATCTTAAGAAGGACCAATGACTTTGCACTCGTTAATTCGTTAGGATTTCCTAACGTAGGATTAACAATTGCCTCTCAGAGGCTGGCAAAATATCAGAGTTCATCTTGGCTGACACCAATGATTGCTAGCGTTTCTGGTGTCACTGTGGCTGAGATTTCAGCATGTGTAACAAAACTTGATTCATTAGTGGATGCATTAGAATTGAATATTAGTTCTCCAAATACTGCAGGACTTAGAGCATTCCAACAAACTGAGAATTTAGAAGACTTGCTTTCTACAATAAATTCCATAAAGACGAAACCATTATTCGTGAAGCTACCAAGACTTTTTCAATCAGATCAAGAAAACTTTTTTGCTTTGTTGGATGTGTGCTTGAGGAGCAAAATTGATGGGATAGTGTTAGCTAATACTCTGCCAATACAGGATGAAAAGTTATTTGTTGGTCAAGGAGGGTTAAGTGGTAATCCCCTGTTAGATGAAACTTTGGAAATGGTGTCGTCTGTTCGAAAAACGATAGGAGCAAAAACCGCAATCATAGCTTCTGGAGGAATTTCATCAGGCCAAAATGTAATAGATATGATTTACGCAGGAGCAAATGCAGTGCAAGTGTATACGGGTTTTGTTTATGGAGGACCTAGTTTTGTAAAGCAGGCGAATCAAGAATTGCTAAAGAAAATTGAACTTTTGGGAATTTCAGATATAACTGAAATGCATGTTTAATTTTTTGATAATAATTGAATTATTTCCTCACTACTTGGCATTGCTTCTTGAGCTCCCTCCTTGGAAACAGCAATTGCTCCAGCCGCGTTGCCAAATTTTATAGCCTCAGGAATTGAAGAACCCCTGGAAATCCCGATAGCAAATGCTGCATTAAAGGCATCTCCTGCCCCAGTAGTGTCTAATACGGAAGTTTTGAATCCTTCAATCAATCCATTTTCTTGGAATGATGCGAAAAAAGCTCCATCCTCTCCCATTTTGATTACTACTAAATTAACACCCCATTCAAGGAATTTCTTTGAGGCTTTTTCAGCAGAACTTGTATCCACTATTTTTATGCCTGTATAAAACTCTGCTTCAGTTTGATTAGGCGTAATTATATCGATCTTCTTATAATCCATATTGTCTAACTCAATAGTAAAAACCGGGTCTAATATTGATCTGATTCCATGAGTAAGGGCAATTTGGGATGCCGCTAATGATATTTGTTTGGGAATCTCTAATTGAATCATTAAACAATCTGATTGGGAGATTAGATTGTTTGCGATTTCTAGTTCAAATTCACCACATTCCATATTTGCCCCAGAGACTACGATGATTCGGTTTTCTCCTGATGCTGAATCTATATTAATGATGGCAATTCCAGAGTGCGAATCCTGATCAATATTGATTGAGTCCGTGCCTACATTTTGTGAATTGAGGTAGGAAATTAATTGTTTCCCAAATAAGTCATCACCTACTCTTCCAATCATTTCAGTGTTTGCACCCATTTTAGAAGTTGCAACAGCCTGATTGGCTCCTTTGCCCCCAGGTGTAGTATTAAAGGAGTCTCCCCTAATTGTCTCGCCATTTTTTGGTAGTCTGAGACTTTTGACTACTAAATCCATATTAAGACTACCAAAGACTAATATTTTAGGTTTCTGATACATATTGTTTTACAATTCCAATTGCCCTGAATTCATTAGATCTTCAATTACCTGGGCAACTCCATCATCTTCTAATGAAGGAGCAACTCTGTCTGCAACTTCTAGGGCTTCAACAACTGCATCTCCAACTGCTATGCCAATTCCAGCCCATTCAAGCATTTTTATGTCATTGTATCCATTTCCGAATGCAATTGTTTCATTTGGATTGATTTGGTTTTGATCACATATCCATTGCAGAGCACTTTCCTTTCCAGCATTCGGGGCTAAAACTTCGCAAAAATGTGGTAGAGATCTCGTTACATAGGTAGTAGCTCCCAATGTTTTTGACATAATTTTTTGTAAAGATTTGATTTTATGTTCTGCTGAAATTGCTACTATTCTGGTGAGATTTTTCTCCGCGAGTAATTTCAGGGGTGATTCAATTAGGTCGACGTTATTTCTTTCACAATATGATTCAAACCAATCAGATTTTTTGTTCACGTAAACATTGCCATCATAATTTGCCATGCAGTCAATTTCACAATCCTCCAAAATTTCCAAAGCCTGTATCGCACTCTCATAAGATAAGGGAGTGTGTTTGAGAACTTTTTTGGTTGATGGGTCTAATATAAGAGCACCTTGGTGGCAGATTAAGGGTGAGTGGATTCCTAGTTCATGCCAAACGTTGATTGCTGAAGGGGCCATTCTTCCTGTAGCAATTGCAACGATTACTCCAGAACCTTTTAATAGACTGATTGCCTTCATAGTGCGGTTGGATATCGGTTTTCCTGTTTCACGGATTGTTCCGTCGACATCTAATGCTATAAGTTTTATTTTCATGATATTATCGAATTTGGTGAATTCTAAGATTTGTTACAATATTTTTTAAAGTTTGTATTTTGTTTAAATTTAATTATTCCAGACTGATATTATGGGCAATTGTTCTACCAATTGTCACTATGATTCTGTGGATTTCTATTCGATCTCAGTGAAGTGCAAGATTCTTCTCGAAGTCGTATTATCCTGTAAAATGATCTTTTCGAATCTATTCATCACATAAAATTATAATTGGCTAATCGATGATTTTGGTGTAAAATTATCATACATTATTCACGATTTAATTGTTTGATTGGAGAGCAAAGAATGGCGAAACAAATTGCGTCCGAAATTGAGGCAAGAGCTTTGCTGCTTGAGGGTGTTGATACATTAGTCAGAGCAGTTGGAGTTACTTTAGGCCCTGGTGGAAGGAATGTTGTGTTGGATCAGGAGTTTGGACCCCCCAAAGTTTGTAGTGACGGAGTGACTATTGCAAAAGAGATAGAGTTAAAAGAACCCTTTCCGAATATGGGTGTTCAATTAGTCAAGGAAGCAGCTAGTAAAACCAATGATGATGTGGGCGATGGTACTACCACATCGACAGTTCTTGCTCAAAATATTTTGCATGAAGGTTTCCGATTGATTACTTCAGGTGTTGATCCAATGGCTTTGAAACGTGGTATAGATATCGCTGCTAGTGCAATTAAAAAGGAAATTGATTCGCAGGCCCAAGCAGTCGCAGGAATAGATGAAATAAGGCAAGTGGCTATTTTGTCTGCACATGAGGATGCAATGGGACAAATCATTGCCGATGTTTTGAATAATGTGGGTCAAAATGGAGTTGTAACTGTAGAAGATTCTAGAGGTCTAAATTACGATGTTGAATATGTTGAGGGGATGGAAATAGATCGGGGTTATCTTTCTCCCTACTTGGTAACTAACCAAGACAAAATGATTGCAGAGATTGAGGACCCTTATATTCTAATCACAAGTGAAAAAATTTCGACAGCATCAGATCTTGTTCCGATACTTGAAAAACTTTCATCTGTTTCACGGAATATAGTCGTCATTGCAGAAGACATTGAGGGGGAGGCGCTGGCTACTTTAGTGGTTAACAAGACTAGAGGCAATTTAAACTGTTTAGCAATTAAAGCACCTGCTTTTGGAGATAGAAGGAAAGCTGTGCTGGAAGATATGGCAGTCCTTTTTAATGCAAATGTTATTAGCACTGATATTGGCAGAACTCTGGAATCGGTAGAGATCTCAGACTTGGGTCGATGCAGAAGAGTAATTTCTAACAAAGATAATACAACATTTGTCGAAGGTGTAGGGAATGAAGATGTTGTAAAGAATAGGGTAAATCAAATTATTGAATCTTCTAAGGAAGTTAGCTCAGATTATGATCGGGAAAAATTAGAAGAACGAGCTGCAAAAATGAGTGGAGGAGTTGCAGTGATTAAAGTCGGTGCAGCAACTGAGATTGAACTAAGAGAAAAACGGCAACGAGTTGAGGATGCCATTGCTGCAACGAGAGCAGCTATGGCAGAAGGTATAATTGCTGGAGGCGGAACTGCTTTAGTACGTGCTTCTCAAGCTCTTAAGGGTAGTATCGAGAACCCTGATAGGGATGTGATGAATGGCATTAATTTGATGCTTAAAGCATGCGAATATCCTGTGAAAGTCATTGCAGATAATGCCGGATATAGTGGTGAAGTAATTCTCGATGGGGTAATTAAGGGACAAGGTGATTGGGGTTTTGATGCTGCGAGAAATCAATTTGGCAATATGAAAGAGATGGGTATAATTGATCCTGTTAAAGTTACCAAATCTGTGATTGATAATTCGGCCAGTGTTGCAGGTATGGTATTGACTACCGAATTTTTAATTACTGAACTTAATCCACCACCGTTGCCAGCACCATATGATGATTAATCCGAAATTGGGAATTAATTAGTTCAAGTCATTTGCATGATTTTGCTTGTGTTAGTTTTATAGTGTGTGAGCTTCGGATTGGAATTGTTGGTCTAAAACTTTTTCTTTGTTGCGCTTCGAGTGTCCTTTTAAAGCATGAATCAAGACCAGTGTTGATAACATTCCCGTACCAACGGCTAGTTTGAATATTTGAGGCCCTTCGAAAGTGGCACTTAGCACAATTAAAGACACATTTCCTGCAACAATGCTCATAAGGGATGAATAGGAAAGTTTTTGTCCTCCTAAACCTATTAGCATTGCTAGGGTAATACTTATTACTCCGAAAACATCAAATAAAGCGATAATTATGCCGCCAAGGACTATTAGTCCATCTCCGCCACGGAAATTCGTAAAAACCGATCTCCAATGCCCTGCAATAGCAGCAAATGCTGGAAGAAATATCCAATAACCAGAAACACCGAATTTTTGGGCAACTAGTATGGCTAATATGCCTTTTAGTGTGTCACCGGCAACCACAATAATAGACGACTTGAATCCAACTTCTTTTCGAACATTTGTAGCTCCTGCTAGACCAGTGCCTTTTGAAAAAATATCAATTCCTCTTCGTCTGCTTATTCTATCAGCGATTGGGACTGAACCTAGAAAGTATGCAACCAGAATCGAAATGATTAAAAAATATAATTCATTTGAGGAATTTAACAAATCTAAAGCCTTTTTGAGATCGTGCAATTATAGTTCAAATGATGCTAAGTGGCAAAAATCTTATGTGGAATCTTGATTCCTGCGAGTTACAATTACTGGACTTTCTTGCCAATTGAGATTTAGTACTTCAACGTTTGTTCCATAAACTTGCAAGATGTTTTCCTTAGTCATTATCATCTGGGGTGTTCCTTCGGAAAAGTTTTTCCCTTTGTGCAACATGATAATTCGATCACAAAACTGACTCGCAAGATTTAGATCATGCATTGTCATAATTACTATGCATGATCTTTGTTTTTGAATATTCAGGATTAGATGCATAATTTTGTTTTGGTTAGCAATGTCTAAATTAGAGGTAGGTTCATCTAATAAGATGATTGGAGTTTGCTGACATAATGACATTGCGATTAAAGATCTTTGAAGCTCTCCTCCTGACAGTGAGTTAATTGGTCTGTTTGCCAAATCTAGTATTCCAGTTGATCGCATTGATTCTTCAACGATTTTATAATCGTTCGCGTCTTCCCATTGAAGAAGTTTCAAATGAGGATTTCTTCCCATCAATACTAGTTCTGAGGTCAACATTTCTCCAGGAATTGAATTAGTTTGAGGAACAGTTGATACTAGTTTTGATCTTTCGGAAGCATTCAGACAATTTAAGTCATAATCGTCCAAAAAGATATTCCCGATATTAGGCTTTAGTGAGCCATTGATTAGATCTATAAGTGTTGATTTCCCAACCCCATTCGGTCCTAAAATCGCAATCAGTTCATCATTTTCTACAGACATAGTGAAATCGTTTAGAATTTCATCAATCCCATAAGAAAAATATATATTTTCTAGTTTCAGCATATTTCACTAAGCGTTGTGTTTTCGTAGTAGGTATAAAAAGAATGGAGTCCCAAAAAGGGCCGTGATTATTCCAACTGGTAATTCTGAAGGAGCGATAATTGTTCGGGAAACTAGATCTGCTAAAATCATGAAGCTAGCACCTAGTAAAGCAGAAGTTGGTATTAGGGATCGATAGTCATTATTCCATATCAACCTAACACAATGAGGCGCTATCAATCCTACAAATCCAATAATTCCGCTGAATGCAACTGCAGCAGCTGTTGTTAAAGTGGCAGTGGTAATAATGATCACCTTGGTCTTCTCTATATTCACTCCTAGTTGTTTTGCCATTTTTTCATCTAATTGAAGAGTGTTGAGAGTTCGACTGTATGCCATCATAAGAATCCAACTTGGTATCAAATAAACTAACAAAATTAATACTTGAGGCCATTCTGCTGATTGGAATCCTCCTAAGAGCCAACTGACTAATGGTCTGAGATCTGGGTTGCTCCTGATCATTAAAAATGCAGTAATAGCACTTGTCGAAGCCGAAATTGCTACTCCAGCGAGAATCAATGAAATCAAGGATACTTTTCCGGATTTTAATGAAATAAAGTATGCTGTAGTGACAGTGATTATTGCTCCAGAAAATGCGGCAATTGGCAAGAAAAATTCTAGGTTTACTATTAATGTGATTTTCGAAAGTATTGTTATTGCAGCACCCAGACCTGCTCCTCCTGCAACACCAATCAAGTATGGATCTGCTAAAGGGTTTCTGAACAAACCTTGAAAGGCAGCGCCCGATGATGCCAAGGCGGCACCAACAATACAGGCTAAGATTACTCTGGGGAGTCTAATTTTTAAAAGGATGATTTCATGCGAATTTGTCCAGTCATTACCTAAGTTAAAGAAGGTGAGTGATTGAGTTAGAATACCTATCGTGTGTTTGATAGGGATATGAATTGTTCCAAAGCATATACCTATGAAAACACAGCATGTCAAGAACAAGATTCCTATCCAAATCCTATTGTATCGGGATTTTTGTGCCAAGATTTGTGTTGGAGAATCATAAAATGACATATTGTTTACAATCATTCAAAAATTTCTGGATAAATTGCTTTTGCCAGATTCGTCACACCGGTTATAAATCTAGGACCAGCAATACTTAGACTTTCATCATTGAGTTCGATGATTTTTCCGTTGGTTCCTGCAGCCAGATTAGAAAAATTTGAATTTGCTGTGTATACCGAAACATCACTTGCTAAAATAATATCGGGATTTCGTTCCACTATTGTCTCGACACCAATTTGTTGGTATCCATTTATGTCGAAGGCGATATTTGACAAGTTTAATAGATTGAATACATCGTTCATTAATGTGTCATTACCAGGTGTCCAAAAACCGCCGATATCTTGGAAAACAGAAAAATTTTGTTCTAGAGAGGCAATTTTATTTTGGATAGATATAGTTTTTTCTTCAAAATCCTTTGAAATTAGTGCTGCTTGAGATTCGGATCCGACAATTTCTCCCCACATTAAAATGTCTTTTGAGATTTCTTGAAGCCCAGATTGTCTGGATTCTATGTATAGGACTTTTAAACCAGCTTTTTCTAAATTTTGTATATAAGTCGGGCTGAACACAAATACTAAATCAGGATTTAGTTCTATTACAGATTCTAGGTTCATGTTAAAGGCATCTCCAACCTTTGGGATTGAAGCAGTTTCTGGAGGGAATGAAACAAAATCATGTGTTCCTACAATTCGTTTTCCTTCGCCTATACTGAACAAAATCTCTACAGCTGCTGAATCAAATGCAATGATTCGTTCAGGAGGATTTGTGAATTGGATCTCTCTATTTAGACTGTCTGAGATAGTAACAGGTGAAAAAGCATCTTGGTTAGTTGTGGGCTTTGTTTCTCCACATGCGAAATTGGTTGCTAGGAGGAGGATGAAAAAGATTAGGGTTATTGTTTTTTGGCGCATTTAAGACCTTTCATAATTATGTTTTAAGGAAAAAAATAATCCTCTTTCGATATTTTGAGAGAGGATTTAGCCAATTTTTGGATTGCCTTTACCCTTTCCGCGAGGTTTAGGAGACAGAGTGAGCTACGTATCGGGCTTTGATTTTTTGATCAATTACCGTTGCGGGTCAGCGCCGGAATTAAACCGGACTTCCGTATTTATGCCTCTAACAAGGCGCTCAGCTATGTGCGTATTCAATTTAAGATAAATTTACCATGTTAAAATTCAATTGTAAAGGAAATTGTTTAAACTTTGAAAATGTTGCGATTTTACAAAATATAAAATTTTTTCAGAAATTGCGTTCTTTTTTCTTGTCTCCGCCCCTGTAAATTGGTAGAATACATATACAAAAGATGTGGAAATGTGCAATTAACAAATTTTGTGTCGAAGGGGAATGTGAATTCGATGATTTTTCTTGGCTTCATTCTTCGATTGAATGATTTCTAGAAAACTCTTTTTGATCTCTCTCGATGCGACATTTTTGAATTTCAAGTGTGTTACGTTCCTAAAGGAGTGAATCATGGTAGTTGAACCGGTAGCTCAGCAGTCCAATAATGATGAATACACAGCAAGTGATATTCAGGTCCTACGGGGCATGGAGGCTGTTCGTAGAAGACCAGGAATGTACATTGGCAGTACAGATCAACGCGGTTTGCATCATCTTGTTTATGAAATTGTTGACAATAGTGTTGATGAATTTATGGCAGGTCATGGGACAAGAGTTGATATTCATCTTGCAAATGATGGTTCTGTGAGCGTGCAAGATAATGGTCGAGGGATCCCGGTTGATATACATGAAGAAACTGGAAAGCCAGCATTAGAGACTATTATGACGACTCTACATGCTGGTGGAAAATTCGATAGCAAAGCATATAGTGTTTCAGGCGGACTTCATGGTGTAGGGGCTTCTGCTGTGAATGCATTATCCTCCCATTTCAAAGTTGAAGTCTATAGGGATGGGCACCTCTTTACTCAATTATTTTCACGAGGAGACGCCATTTCTGAGATGGAGTCTGAACCAATTTTGAGAGGAAGAGGTCTAAGTAAGAAAACTGGAACTACTCAGACTTATATGCCTGATATTGAAATTTTTAAAGAAATCACATACGACTTTAATATTCTTCGGCAACGATTCAAAGAAATGGCTTATTTAAATCGAGGATTGGAGATTCGCTTCACTAGTGATTGGCATATGGATCTTTGGCCAAATAATCGATTCACCTTTTATTTTGAAGGAGGTATTTCAAGTTTTGTAAGAAATTTGAATCAGAAGAGGAACGTTATTCATGATGAGCCTATTTATGCTGAACGGCAGGTAGATGGGAATATTGTTGAGGTTGCCTTGCAGTACAATGACTCCATGGTAGATTCATTGAATTCTTTTGCTAATTGTATTGGCACTGGTGATGGAGGAACTCACGAGACAGGTTTCAAATCTGCATTGACTAGAGTGATGAATGATTATGCGAGAAAGCAGAGTCTTATAAAAAAGGGTGAGACTAATCTTTCAGGAGAAGATACTCGGGAAGGTTTGTCGGCTGTAATTAGTGTGAAGTTGGCTGAGCCTCAATTTGAAGGTCAGACTAAAAGCAAACTTGGGAATCCAGAAATAAGGAATCAAGTAGATTCAGTTGTTGCTCAAGCAGTACAGTTATTTTTAGAAGATCATCCTGTCGATGCACGTAAGATTATTGATAAATGCTTGATTACACAACGTGCACGCGAAGCTTCCCGCAAAGCAAGGGAAATGGTTATTAGGAAAAACGCTTTAGATGGTGGCGGGTTGCCGGGGAAATTGGCAGATTGTTCTGAGAAGAATCCTGAGTTGAGTGAAATTTGCTTGGTTGAGGGTGATTCTGCAGGAGGTACTGCTAAAAACGGTAGAGACCGTAGGACACAGGCAATTCTTCCATTGCGTGGGAAAATATTGAATGTTGAGAAGGCCAGAGATGATAAGATGCTTGCTCATCAAGAAATTCGTGCGCTTATTACAGCGTTAGGTGCTGGTCTAGGCGATGATTTCGATCTGGAGAAATTACGGTATCATAGGGTAATTATTATGACTGATGCTGATGTTGATGGTTCACACATTAGAACCTTGCTTCTAACATTTTTCTTTCGGCACATGGATACACTTATTCGGTCAGGCCATTTGTATATTGCAATGCCACCTCTTTATAAGATTACAACCGGTAAGAAGGAGCATTACGCGTATACTGATTCTCAAAGAGATGAGATTGTTAAGGGTTTGAAAACCAAACAAAGAATAGCGATGCAAAGGTATAAAGGTTTGGGTGAAATGTCAGCTGATCAGTTATGGGACACTACAATGAATCCTGAAACTAGAACCCTTTTAAAAGTAGATATAGAAGATTTTAATGAAGCTGATGGAGTGTTTTCTACATTGATGGGGGATGATGTTACTCCAAGGAGAGATTTCATTCAGACAAATGCATTGGATGTACAGAATTTAGATATTTAATTCAGTCCCCACATGTTAGTGCTGAAATATCTTTCTCCGAGGTCGTTGAAAATTGTGGCGATTTGGCCGTTTCGGGTTTTTTTGGCGGTCTCAAGTGCTCCGAGTACATATGCACCTGATGATTGGCCCACAAAAAATCCGTTTGCAGCAAGGGTTTTCGAGATCTTAAATGCTTCTTCAACATCAATATCTATTAACTGGTCAACGATTTCTTCATTGAAAGTTTCGGGGATTATATGACCTTCTCCTAGTGGCTTTAATCCTTCAATACCAGGCCATTCTGTTGGGTTTATACCAATGATTTGAATATTGGGATTATATTCCTTCAATTTTTTCCCAACTCCGCTAATGGTTCCGCCTGTCCCAATCCCTGCTACAAAATGAGTAATTTCGGGCAATTGTTTTATTAGCTCAGAACCGGTTGAATTGTAATGAGCAGAAGGATTATTTTCATTACTATATTGGTCACAGTAAAAATATTTTTCGGGATTGTTTTTATATATTCGCTTGACCTCATGAAGACTTTCATCATATCCCAGCATGGCATCAGTAAAGATAATATTTGCTCCATGTGAGATGATGCGTTTTTTTCGTTCTTCACTTGCATTTTCTGGCATCACTAAGGTGACGTTAAATCCCAACATTGAACCAATCATTGCGTAGGAAATACCTGCATTTCCAGATGTTGCGTCAAGGATAGTCTTTGATTTATCCAATTTCCCTGAAAGGATCGCGTGAACAATCATGGTCATTACAGGTCTATCTTTAATCGATCCCCCTGGATTTAGATTCTCACATTTAGCAAATAACTGGGCTTCTCCGATTTCGAATGGTAAATCCAACTGAACAATTGGTGTGTTTCCAATTGTTTGGAGAGAAGGATGGTCGTTGACAAACCTTTGATATTCTTGAAATTTTGACACTGTAATCTCTAAAAACTTTTAATTAGTCTGAGTATATCTTTCAGAATGGTAGGAGTCTAGGAAATAAATTGTATAGATGTTCTATTGAAGTGTATATAATATGCACATGATGGATGATGCACATTATAACCGTATGATTGATTTGAAGTCGGAATTACTCAAACATAATTATAATTATTATGTCCTTGATAATCCGGAGATTCCTGATTCAGAATATGACAGGATGTTTCGAGAGTTACAAGAATTAGAGCGTTCCTATCCAGATTTAATTACTAATGATTCACCCACTCAAAGAGTTGGGCAGGCGCATTCAGGAAAATTTAATCAAGTTGAACATCCTGCTCCTATGCTTAGTCTTGGCAATGCCTTTGATGAAGAGGAATTTATAAGTTGGTATCGAAGAGTGTGTCAATCATTAGGTGTAGATGAAGTTGATATTGTTGGCGAATTGAAGTTTGATGGTTTAGCTGTAGCCTTGACCTACGAAAATGGCAGATTTATTCACGGAGGAACAAGAGGTGATGGAAACGTTGGGGAGGATGTGACAGCAAATTTAAGGACAGTAAGAAGTCTGCCGTTAAGGCTCCTAAATGATCAGGTTTTAGACAGATTTGAAGTTAGAGGCGAGATATTCTTTCCGAAGTCTCAACTGGTCAAATTAAATGAAAAACGAGTAGCTCGAGGAGAAGCAGAATATGCAAATGCTAGGAATACGGCTGCAGGCTCATTGCGGCAATTAGATCCTGGGGTTACTGCTTCTCGTGCATTGGATATTTTTATTTATGGAATTGGCTATCCATTTGAAATTTTTCCAGATACTCACTGGCAGACTCTGGGAATGCTTTCAGATTTAGGTTTTAAAATTAATCCTATGAGTAAATTGGTGACTAGCACAGACCGCGCCCTTGAATTTTATAACGCAAAGATGGATGAATTAGATTCTATGGATGTTGCTTGTGACGGAATAGTTTTCAAAGTGAATAGTTTTAATTTTCAAAGTATTTTAGGGAATGTTTCTAGAGAACCGAGATGGGCTATAGCCTTTAAATTTCCAGCAGTTCAAGAAGTAACCAGATTGATTGATATTAGAGTCAACGTCGGCCGTACTGGAAGTATTAATCCTTATGCAGTTTTAGAACCTGTCAATATTAATGGGGTAATTGTTGAAAGAGCGACATTACATAATGCGGATTTTGTTCAAAGTAAAGAATTGATGATTGGTGACTATGTAGTTGTTGAACGTGCCGGTGAAGTTATTCCTCAAATTGTTACCCCATTGAAAGAAAGAAGGGATGGCGGAGAAATTGTTTGGGGAATGCCTAAAAATTGTCCTGAATGTAATCAGGAATTGAAAGAGTTTGAATCAGAAGTAAATGTTTATTGTGTTAATGCATCTTGCGAAGCACAGTTAAAGAGGCTTGTTGAACACTTTGTGAGTAGACAGGCTATGGATATTGATGGTTTTGGTACGAAGTGGGGCCAGAAATTAATTGAAGAGAAATTAATTGAAGATTTGGCAGATCTGTATTATTTGGATGCAAAATCGTTATTGGAAATCGAAGGAATGGGTGAAAAAAGTGTTGCGAACTTCTTGAATTCCATTGAGAATAGTAAAACTAATCCAGTAGCTAAATTAGTGGTGGGATTGGGGATCCGGCATGTTGGAATTGAGGCGGCAGATGTGTTAGTAAAAAATTTCGGCAGCATTTTCTCTCTCATGGATGCATTAGAAGAAGACTTGCAGGCTATTCATTCAATCGGTCCTAAAATAGCCACTCAAATCGTTGTGTATTTCGAAAATCCACAAAATAGAATCATGATTGAAAAACTAAGAATTGCTGGAGTTAATCTTGAAGGAACTGATGCCAATGATTCGGAAGATCTACCTCTGAAGGGTTTGAAATTTGTTGTTACGGGAAAATTGATGAATTCCAGCAGGAGTGAAATTCAGGATCAGATCAAATTATTTGGTGGGGCTGTTAGCAATTCAATTTCTCAAAATATAGATTTTTTGATTGCTGGAGAGGGTGGAGGATCTAAATTGTCTGATGCTCAAGCACAAATGGTTCCTGTAATTTCTGAACAAGAATTTCAAGGAATGATTAAGTATATCGATTAGTTCAGGCTCACCAAAAAAACTCGTCAAACGTATGTGTTACAATTTTCGAGATTCTAGACTGGTTCGCGAGGTTGAAAATCCATATTGAACACTTAACTTTAAGGAATTTTCGCAATTATTCAAGTTTGGAGCTGGATTTGCCCACGGGGATTGTTTTAATTGAAGGATCAAATGGTCAGGGCAAGTCAAATTTATTAGAAGCTATCTACATGATGGCAATTTCAAAATCACCCCGGGCAAAACATGATCATGAATTAGTTAATTGGGATCTGTTTGAAGAATTATCGCATGTTCAGGTAGCAATAGATGTGAATTTAGGGAATTCTTCTGAACATCTACAACTTGATTTGCAGTGTCGTTCAAATGCTCGCAAAAATTTTGATTGGCAAGATTCTCCCTCAGGCTTAATTAAGAAGAATATTAAAATCAACGATATTCCGAAAACTCCCAGCCAATTGGTCGGACACTTAAATGCGGTGTTGTTTACCGCTGATGACTTAGATTTAGTTTTCGGGAGTCCTTCTGCCCGCAGAAGATATATTGATGTATTAATTTCACGGATCGACTCAAAATATTTAAGTTCGCTCCAAAAGTACCAGAATATTGTTAAAAATAGAAATGCATTGCTTAAGGCAATTAAATTTGACAAAGACAGAGTTGGAGAATTGGATTTCTGGGACAAAAATATGTCCAAGTATGCAAGTTACATTGTTCAAAAGAGAAATCAGGTCATTTCTGATCTTTCAACAATGGCCAATTCACTCTATTCGGAGATGTCTTTAGAAGAAAGTAATTTGTTGCTAAGTTACCATTGTACTATTCTCACAAATTTCAGTGATTCTACTCCAATTCATCACCATGAATTGGAGGTTCTTGAGGCATTAAGTAATAGAAGAGAAACCGATATTTCTCAGGCAGTGACTTCGATTGGCCCGCATCGTGATGATCTTCTGATTCTAATGAACAATTTGGAAGCGGGTAAATACTCTTCTAGAGGCCAGGTGCGAAGTATGATTTTAGCTTTAAAAATTGCCGAAGCTAAGTACTTGTCTGAAATACGAGGTACCTCACCAATTCTTTTGTTGGACGATATGCTTTCAGAGTTGGATGGAATCAAAAGAAAATTGATTTTCGACAAAATCTCTCAATATACTCAATGTATTGTAACTACTGCAGAAATGGAGATAGTTCCCAAGGACAATTTAATAGGGATTCAACATTTTCGATTGGAAGAAGGCGATATTATATTTGTTGATGATTCTCAAACTAAATTAACTGAAAATCCGGCTTAAAAAGATCATACTTAGTAATGCTACAATCATTCTATGAAACTCCAATTTTTCCAAAAAAGTGACTTTAAAATCCCTAATAAATTTCCTACTCCCAAAAAGATGTTTTTTGGATGGTGGATCGCTATTGGGGGATCAATCGCAATGGCTATTCAGTCAGGGATAAACTTTCATGGTTTCGGGAACTTCATTATTCCATTGGAAAATGAGTTTGGTAGCAATAGAACAGTAACTTCTGCCATATTTTCATTTGCTAGATTAGAGCAAGGTGTGATAGGTCCTGTCGAAGGTTGGTTGGTAGATAGGGTTGGCCCAAGAAAAATGATGCTGATTGGTATTCCACTGATGAGTGTTGGTTGGATTATCCTCAGTAGGGTTGATACATTGCTTGCTGTATTTTTCGTTTATGTTGGTGTTATTACTTTAGGTAGTAGCATGGGTGTTGGAATGCCATGTGCTACAGCCGTGGCAAATTGGTTTAAGCAGAAAAGGGGAATGGCCTTTGGAATAATGTGGGCAGGGGTAGGAGTTGGTGGTTTGCTTGTGCCTGGAATTGGTTGGTTAATTGATTCGTTTGGGTGGAGAAATGCATGCGTTGTAATAGGAATTGCTGTTTTATTGTTGGGATTGCCCATTGCTGCTTTGATGAGACATAAACCAGAACCCTATGGTTATTTGCCTGACGGAGTAGAAAAATCAGAAACAAACTTAGAAGATGATGAAAAAAACACCTCCCAGGCTACAGAATTTTCTGCATCTCAAGCACTACGCACATCAAGTTTTTGGTATTTGGCAGCGTCAATAGGTGTTAGATCTTTGGTGTCTGGTGGAATTGGGTTGCATCTCATTGCATATTTTATTGGATTAGGAATGACCCCTATTGGAGCTGCAGTATTGGCAGGGTCTGTTGGATTAATGAGTATTCCAGGACGATTCGGTCTGAGCGTTTTAGGAGATTATTTCAACAGACGTTATGTCATGGTAATTTCTTTGGGCATGATGTCGTGTGTGATGCTTTTGATGTCTACTGCAACTAGTATTTCTTCAGTAATTCCCGCATTATTTGCTTATGCCGTTGCCCAAGGAGGTATTGCGGTAATACCTCAATCTTTAATAGCGGATTATTTCGGCAGAAAATCTTATGCGACAATACAAGGTTTTCGCAGTAGCGTACAAATGATTGGGATTATTTCGGGTCCAATTTTGGCTGGATTAGTTTATGACAGTACTGGGAGTTATCAACTAGCATTTTACATGTTTGCAGTCGCATCTTTAGTTGCTATGCTCTTAGCAATTTTAGCCAAGCCTCCAAAACAGAAATCTACATGAAAATAAAATGAATATTAAAAAAACTCAATTCATAAAATGGTTTTTGTTTTTGCCGATCGCATCTTTACTTGCTTGTTCGATAGGTGAAAATTCTTTTATTACTCCAACTCCAATTGTTGAGCCGGAGCTCTCAGTTGAAGAAATCTTAAATCATTCTCATACGGTAATGTTGGATACGAAAACTGTAAAATTTCAAATTTCTCACTCCAATGGATTTACAGAGATAATGGATGGGATTTTTTTAACTAATGCTCAGGGAGAGTTTGTAAATCCGGATGCTGTGTCAATTATTTTTGATGGGGAAATGTCTAATGGGTTTTATATAAAATCCGGATTCAAAATTGTTCAAGATGAGGTTTTCATGCTAAATCCATTTCGGGAAAATGAATGGGAATTATTGCCTCCCAACATGAATCCATTTGATGAGATGGACCCTATAGATTCCATTGGTCAGGTAATCGAAAACTTGCAAAATATTCGAAGTTTTAATTATGATCCCAACACGCAACAATATAATGTATTTGGTGATATTAAGACCGATTTTGTAGCACCAATCTTTGGCCTGAATGGATTATTAGATCAGTCGACGAATATTGAATTAAAAATTGATTCGAATCATTTTTATATTAATCAAGTAAGATTGATAGGCCCTATAGGAAATCGAGATCCTGAGGATATTGTTAGGAAGATAATTTTTTCGAATTATAATGAGCCATTATTAATTGAAGTACCGTAGTATTTTTTAGGGAATAGTAATGAAGGGTTTTCGACCGAATAGAAGTATTTTGGGCATTTCTTCTGATTCTAGAATATATCCTTATTTGGTATTGATTCCAGTATTTTTCGGAATTTTTATCGCGGCTGACGACCAGACAGTAGTAGTAACAATTCTTCCTGAGATAATCCGAGATTTTAAATTTACAACCTATGAATTAGATCGGGCATCTTGGACTGTTACAGGGTACTTGCTTGGTTATGTTGCCGCTATGCCTTTAATTGGAAGTATCTCTGATATTTTTGGTCACCGGAATATGTACATTTTTTGCATAATAATGTTTTTGTTAGGATCTGCCTTAGTTGCTTTGTCTCAATCATTTTATTTATTGATCGCTGCAAGGATATTCCAAGCAGTAGGTGCTGGAGCCTTGATTCCAATTTCAATTGCTATTGTTGGAGATATATTTCCCCAAAATAGTCGTTCGATACCTTTAGGGATTTTAGGTGCTTGTGCTGAAGCTGGTGCAGTTATTGGGCCTTTATGGGGTGGAGTTATCATAAAAGTATTGGATTGGAAATGGGCGTTTTGGATCAATATTCCTCTAGGTCTGGTTGTAATTGTAGGGGTGTTTTTTCTAATCCAGGACAATGTTCGTCGAACTGCACCGATTGATTTTGTAGGTGGTGGTTTGCTGATTATATTACTATCTACACTGACATTGGGATTATCAAGAATTTCTGATGTGGATTTTTTAATGATTTGCTTGCTGATTACAAGTTTAATTTCATTAATTTTGTTTTCGATAAGAATTAAACGATTTAGATTTCCTTTGTTTCCAATTGAAATGTTTCACTCTAGGATATTTAATTTTGTACATATTACACATTTAATTATTGGGGCGGCATTAATTATTTCTATGGTTACATTGCCACTGATGGCAAATACTGTACTAAACATGACTCCGTTGGGTGGAGGGTTAATGCTTATGCGTATGACTGTTGCGATTCCTGTTGGAGCGGTCGTTGGGGCGGTGATATTGAAATATCTTGGCTATCGAACGCCAATAATCATTGGTCTTGGCGTTGCGGCCGTTTCATTTTATTTGATGAGTAATTGGGGATTGGATTACCCGGATTTTGAAACTACTATTCACCTTTTAACGTTAGGGTTTGGGTTTGGTTTGGTGATTGCGCCCATCTCATCTGCTGCAATTGATGCAGTGAGGATTGAATTGATTGCAACAGCAGCATCAACTATTACCGCAGCAAGAATATTGGGTATGACATTGGGGCTTGCTACTATTACAGCGTGGGGTATGTCTCGTTACTCAGACTTAACATATCAAATCAATTTTTCTCCAATGGGTAATGAGTCATTTGCAGAATCGCAGAATAGGATCGTAGAAGGAATTATGTTTTCTGGATTACAACTGTTTCAAGAATTTTTCTTTATCGCATTTGTTCTATGCTTAGTAGGAATAGTTTCTGCAGTATTAATGAGCGGTAAAATGTTGAAACGATTACATTACTAATGACATTGGAGTTTCTAGGGTGGTCTTTACATGTTGAATGAATTTTGCTCCTTCAGCACCATCTACTATTCGGTGATCCGCAGCAAGCGTTGCCGTCATCACCTGGCCAATAGTTACTGAGTCATTTTGTACTATAGGACGTGGAGAAACTTTTCCGACTGCTAATATTGCTGATTGAGGTGGTTGGATAATGGCAACAAAACTAGTGACATCGAAGATGCCTAGGTTACTTACCGCGAACGTCCCTCCTGTGTATTCCTGAGAACGTAGACTGCCAGAGTTTGATCTATGAACCAAGTCTTTACTTGACTTCGCAATCTCCTTAAGATCTTTTGAGTCGCAGTCCATGATAGCAGGCATAATTAACCCTTCATCAGTTGCGATTGCCATCCCAATATTGATTTGATCGTTTAATTGAATACGATCATTGTTGAAATATGCATTCATGTTGGGGAATTCTTTTAGAGCACCTACACAAGCAAGGAGGATCATGTCGTTCACCGAAATTCTAATTCCGTCGGCTTCCAAAGCCTTGTTGATTTGGGTGCGGACATTCATAGCTTCAGACATGTTGATATCAGTAGAGACATAAAAATGGGGTTTTTCTTGTTTGCTGAGTGTTGTTACTCTTGCGATTTGCTGTCGCATTCTCGACAACGTTTGTGAATTGGAATCTTCGGGGTCTGGTTGAACCTCTAATTTTTCTTCAGCTTCTACTTCTACAGGTGTTTCTTGAATGAGTTCAGTTACTTGAGATGGTTCCTCCAATGCAACTTTTGGTTTTACATCAGAAGAGTAATTTAAAATATCGGTTTTTGTGATTCTACCACCCGGTCCAGTACCTATTACATTGATTAAATCAATGCCTCTTTCATTTGCTAATCGTTTTGCAATAGGAGATGCTTTGATTCCACTGGTTGTTACTGATGGGTTTAACTGTTGATCATCTTCATTGTGATTTGGATCAGGTTCCTCATTTTCCACTGGTGTTTCTTGGATGGACTCTGCAGGAGTGTCTTTTTCTGTCAAATCAGATATTTGTTCGTTTTCACCATCGTCAATAGTTGCAATCGGTTTTCCAACTTCAATTGTTTGGCCTTCTTCAACAAGCAGTTCCGAAATCTGTCCTTTAGTTGGAGATTCGAATTCTACTACAGCTTTGTCGGTTTCAATTTCAGCAATTACATCACCTACCGAAATTTCATCTCCTGCTGATTTGAGCCATTTGACTACGGTCCCTTCTTGCATATCGTATCCCATTTGAGGCATATTAATATTTATTGACATTAGAACTTACCTCCATGGGAATTAAATCCCTAAATTTTTCCGGATTGATTCGGAAACTTTAAGTGCTGTTGGAATTGTTGCAGCCTCTAATTTTCCAGAATATGGTGCAGGAACATCTAGACCATTGACTCTTACTACAGGGCCATCAAGATAATCAAACGCGGTTTCATGGATGCGACTTGCAATTTCGCCTGAAAATCCACCGGTTAACCAAGTTTCTTCTACAATTACTGCACGATTAGTTTTTTGAACAGATTTGATAATAGTTTCCATATCAATTGGTCTCAGAGTCCTGAGATCAATTACGTCTGCTTGGATTCCCCGATGGGATAGTATCTCTGCAGCTTCATCAGCTATGTGGGCCATTCTGGAATACCCAATAATTGTAATGTCTTTTCCTTCTCTACGAAAGGCTGCTTTACCAAAGGGTATTTCATAGTATGTTTTTGGTACTTTCCCTTTGACTCCATACAACAATGCATGTTCTGCGAAAATTACTGGATTGTTGTCTTTTATAGCTGAACGTAACAAACCTAACGCATCATATGGAGTTGAAGGTGTTGCAACTAACAATCCAGGTATCGAAGCGAACATACTTTCAAAACTTTGAGAGTGAGTAGCACCTAGTTGAGCTCCGCCTCCCGTAACTGTTCTGATAACCAATGGGACTTCGAATTGACCGTTCGACATATATCTAAATCTGGCAACATGATTAACGATTTGATCCATCGCAACTAAGCTAAAGTTGATTGTCATTAATTCTACGATTGGCCTCAGTCCTGCTACTGCAGCACCACCACCAGCACCGACAATTGCTGCTTCAGAGATTGGAGTGTCCTTGATTCTCTTTTCCCCGTATTTTTCTAGGAATCCACGTGTTACTGCGTAAGGACCACCGTACGCTCCAATGTCTTCCCCCATCATGAAAACATCATTATCAGCTTCTAGTGCTTCTCCTAGAGCGAATGCTACAGCTTCTCGTAGAATCATTTCAGATTCGCCTTGTAGGTTTAACTTCGCTTCAGGTTTTGTTGTATTTTCATTTTGGATATCAGACATATATGTTCTCAAATAAAGTATCGGGTTCTGGCTCAGGACTATCCATTGCAAATTTTACTGCAGATGCGATCTCAGTTTCAATTTCGGAATCAATGTCTTTGATGATTTTTTCGTCAAATGATTGATTCCCAATTAGCCAATTTTTGTAGTTATCAATAGGGTCACGCTCTCTATTTTCTTCAACTTCATCTCTCTCACGGTACATAGATGGATCAGCCATTGAGTGTCCCCTATATCTATAGCACATTGCTTCAATAAATCTAGGACCTCCGTTTGTTCTGATGTCTTCAACGGTTGCTCTTGTGTGGTTGTATACAGTGCTTAATTGCATACCATCAATTTGAATGCCTGGCATAGCATATGCCTCAGCGGCCTTGTAAATTTCATGGGCACCTCCAGCTCTAGCGCGATCGGCGTGTGTACCCATACCATAGAGATTGTTCTCTAGGAAGAAAATCATTGGTAGATTCCAAACAGACGCCAAATTCATTGTTTCATGGAATGCGCCTTCATTTACTGCTCCATCTCCAAAGTAACATAAGACAATGCTATCATCTCCACGGTACTGGTTAGCTAATGCGATTCCGGCCGCCATTGGCATTTGTCCAGCTACTATCGCATATCCTCCCATGAATCTTTTTGAAGCATCAATGAGATGCATTGATCCGCCTTTACCCCCACTACTTCCAGTAGACTTTCCACACAATTCAGCCATGGCTGTTTTGGTTTCCATGCCCTTTGCAATTGCATGACCATGGTCTCGGTAATGTGTCACGACATAATCATTTGAAGATAAAGCAGCTATGGATCCTACAGCTATGGCTTCTTCTCCAATATAAAGATGTAGGAATCCTTTAATATGGCCTTGCATATACAGATTCGCACTGGATTCTTCAAATCTTCTGATCCTAAGCATTTGTCGATAAAAATCGGTTAATTCACTTTTTGCTAGGTCGTAAGCGAAACCAACATCATCGCTTGATCTTAGTTCATTGGTTGCCATTTGGTTTTTACCTCTCGGTTAATTTTAGTTAATTATATATGAATTGCTTGGTCGGTTGCAGCTAGTGCTGCTTCTTTTAGTGCCTCAGAAATGGTGGGGTGGGGGTGCGTGACGAATCCTAGTTCTTCGTTTGTGCCTTCCAAGAATTTCGTTATTGCTATTTCGCCTAATAGTTCTGTTGCTTCAGCACCAATTATGTGTGCTCCCAAAATTTCTCCTACATCCTTATCCAACACAAGTTTAATAAAACCTGATGATTCTCCAAGTCCCAATGCCTTTCCATTCGCTGATAGAGGGAAACGGCCGATAGAAATATTTTTCCCTAATTCCTTAGCTTGAGATTCAGTGATTCCTATACTAGCTACTTGGGGAGAACAATAAGTGGCTCGTGGCATAAAATTGTAGTCTAATGTTGGAGGATTGAGTCCAGCAATATGTTCTACAACATTTGTTGCCTGCGATGATGCTACATGGGCTAGAGGCAATTTGCCTGTAACGTCTCCAATTGCAAATATGTGTTCTTGAGTTGTTTGCATTTGATCATCTATGATAATGAAATCTCGATCGGTTTGAACGAGGGTATTCTCTAAGCCTAAGTTATCAGAATTCGCTTGTATCCCGATGCTCAATAGTACTCTATCAAAGGATTGTTCATGGTCTCCTTTTGCATCAGTAAAATTCACTAAAGCTTCATTATTTTGAATTTTTACAGAATTTATTGAAGTAGTGGTTTTAATCTTAATCTTTTTTCTTTTAAATGACCGCTCAAGCTGTTGGCTAATTTCATCGTCTTCTAGCGGAAGGAGTCTATCTAGCATTTCTACAATAGTCACATCAGAACCGTATGAATTATATACATCGGCAAATTCACATCCAATTGCTCCACCACCAATAATCAAAGTATTCTCAGAAATTGTTTCTAGTTGTAAAGCTTCCTTACTTGTGATCACTATTTCACCGTCAACCGGGATAGTAGGTATATGCCTCGGGCGGGCTCCTGTGGCAATTATTGTATTTTTAGAATGGAGAATTTCACCAGTTTCCAAAATTTCGACAAGACCATCATTGTTGAATTTGCCTGTACCTTGGATAGTGGTCACATTATTTTTTTTCAGAAGGAATTCAACCCCAGTTGTTAAACGATTTACAACTTCACGGCTACGACTAATGGCTTTACCAAAGTCAGCAGAAAAGTTGTCAATTTCTATCCCAAACTCATTGGAATTTTGTATCAACCTGAGTACTTCGGCATTTCTCAATAAAGCCTTGCTAGGTATACACCCCCAATTAAGGCATATTCCGCCTATACTGTCTTTTTCTAGCACGACGGTTTTCATTCCTAATTGAGCTGCACGGATCGCCGCTACATAACCGCCTGGTCCAGTACCAATTACTAAAATGTCACATTCAGCCAAGTTCGCCCCACATAGTAGTTAATTTACATCGGTAAGATGTTACTAACATTTTACTACATTTCTAGATCTCTCACAAAGGAGGAGCGACGTTAGGAATTGTAGTTTGTAAGATATTCTAATCGCTTGACACTGTAGTGGAGCGGCTCTAACATATTGTCGACGCCGAGGTAGCTCAGTCGGTAGAGCACAGCACTGAAAATGCTGGTGTCGACAGTTCGATTCTGTCCCTCGGCACACAAAACATTACCGGAAGTGGCTCAGTTGGTAGAGCATCTCCTTGCCAAGGAGAAGGTCGCGGGTTCGAATCCCGTCTTCCGGTCCATTTTTTCCTTCTGTGTCTAACCAAGAATATTGGCTGCCCGGCGAGGAATCGAACCTCGGTCAAGGGATTCAAAGTCCCCTGTGATACCTCTACACTACCGGGCAACATCCTAACTACTATAACTGATGAGTGATTGGCAATCTATAGTTGTTTGGCAATCACTCAAATCCGGAATTTTAATTTCCTAGATCTGCACAATGGCTTTCCCTAAAAAAATTCCAAAAATGGTTGCTAAGATTCCAAATATTAAACTTGCTGCGATGTTTAATACCCCTTTCCACAAATCACCATTGGTGGCTAATTGAGTACTCGTCAACATTAATGTGGAGAAAGTTGTGTAAGAGCCTAGAATTCCAATAGCTGTGAAAAGTTTTAATTCTGAAGGCCATTTGTCTTGTTCCAAAATAATTGCACTTACTACGCCTAGCAGAAATGATCCACTAACATTTACAATCAATATCCCCAGTATTCCTGGTCCAAAAGTTAATGTAAACAGTCTATCTATCATATATCTGGCTACTGAGCCTATGGCACCGCCTAATGCAACAGCTGCAAGCATTGAAATTGACATAATTATCCTATGACCTTGGTAGTCCTAACCCTCGAGTAGCAATGATATTTTTTTGTATTTCAGACGTTCCTGATCGAATAGTGAAAGAAATAGTATCCATCCAGTCGATCGCTAGTCTTCCGTTAAGAGGCGCCCAAGCGTCATCTGGCTTTAGTAGACCATGTAGATTAGAGCTTTTGACACCAAACCGAGAGATTTTCTGGGCGATTTCACTTCCGATAAGTTTAGCAGCAGCAGCTTCACGATTTGGGATGAGACCTTTAGATTGCATCCAACAAACCTTGTGGGCGAGTAATTTTCCTGCTTCATTAGATGTCCAAAGCTTGGAAAATCTTCGTCGGAATTTTGCTTCTGAAGAGGATGGAATTCCATTCAAAACAGTATTTTTTGCCAAAAATAGAATATCCTCTAGATTTCTTTTGTTTGTGGCAAATCTGCTGGCGCCAGATCGTTCAAAATCTAAACTTTTTGCTGCTATGTACCAGCCTTCGTTTTCTTTTCCAATCATATTTTGTACAGGCACTCTTACATCATCGAAAAATATTTCATTAAAATAATGAACACCAAACATATTTTTTATAGGTTTTACCGAAATTCCTGCTGTTTTCATGTCAACAATGAATATACTAATGCCTTTATGTTTTGGAGCATCAGTATTTGTTCGGGTCATGAGATAACAATGTGTAGATTTGTGAGCACCACTAGTCCAAATTTTTGATCCATTAATGATGTACTCATCCCCATCTTTAACTGCGGAAGTTTTGAGTGAAGCGAGGTCTGATCCTGAACCAGGCTCACTAAAGCCTTGGCAAAAAATAGAATTTCCGTTGGCGATTGAGGGAAGGAATCTTTCTTTTTGTGATTCTTCACCGTACACCATTAGAGTAGGTCCTACCAATTCAGTGCCAATGGTCATGTCTCTGGTTGGAGCTCTATAATAAGCCATTTCTTCACTGAAAATCAGTTGGTCGAAATGACTCATTTCTAACCCACCGTATTGTTTTGGCCACGACATAGTCAACCAGCCCTTTTGCGCTAATTTTTTTGTTAAGAATCTTACTTTCGGGAAGTTTTCATCGGTAAAATAAGAATCGGGGAGGATCCCTGACCATTCAGGACCTAATACTTCATTTAGGAAAGACCTTATTTCCTGTCGGAATTTTCTTTGAGTTGAACTAAATTCAAGTTGCATGGCTTTTTGATTTACTATACCAACCCTTGGTTTCGAACATCGATTAAAGATTGTTCTACCGCTTGTATCGTTGTTTTAATGTCATCTTTTGTGTGAGCAGCACTTAATATAAATCGTGTAGAAGTGGCATGGATTCCGTTGTTTATTAATGCTAAACCCAACTGCTTAGAAAGATCACCAGTCCCAAGAGATCGATTTTGTTGTGCTGAATTTGGATTTTGATCCGGATCTGCAACTGATTCATTAATTCCTATTCTTAGGAATGCGAGTGAACTCAGATTGGTAACGCATCCAGGAATTTCCATCCTTGTTAACACATCATTTAGACCTTTTGTCAATTGAACGGATCTTTCTTCAGCGATTGCATTGATGTTTGTTGAGTCGATTAAATTAAGTGCAGTTACTCCTGCCGCTGCCGATAGAGGATTAGCATTGAATGTACCGTTGTGCCCAATTCGATTATTCTTGTTAAAATTTGGATCGGAACTAGATTCAATCATGTTAATTATTTCGGACTTTCCAGCTACCGCTCCTCCAGGCAAACCGCCACCTAGTATTTTTGCTAAGGTTGTCAGGTCAGGAGTGATCCCAAATCTTGCTTGTGCACCCCCTCTAGATACTCGAAAACCTGTTACAACTTCATCAAAAATAAGTACAATTCCAAATTTGTCGGCCGCATCTCTTAATTTTTGCAGGAATGTAGTGGATATTGGCTCAAGTCCCATGTGAGCACCTGTGGGTTCAACAATTATTCCAGCGACATCTTTGTTACTCTCTAGAGCATGAGTTACTAGGTCTATATTTCCAGGTTCAATAACTATCATTGTATTAAGAGTTTCCTGCGGAATTCCTCCCATACCATCAGTAGCGCCAGCACTAAGATAATCACTCCATCCGTGAAAGTGGCCATTGAATTTAATTATTTTTGTTTTTTGTGTGTATGCTCTGGCCATTCTAATTGCCATCATTGTAGCTTCTGTGCCTGAGCTATGGAATCTGACTTTTTCTGCACTTGGGATTAGTTTTTTCACTAATGAACCCCATTCAATTTCTAAGTCAGAATTGGCACTCAAGTGGGTTCCGAGTTCAATTTGGTTTTGGATTGCAGAAACGATTTCAGGGTGTGAATGACCTAAAATCATTGACCCATGTCCTGTCCAATAATCGATTAATTTGTTTCCATCTACATCCCATTTGTAAGCTCCAGAACCTTTAGTAGCATAGATTTGAAAAGGATCTAGTCTTCTACCATCATGTGTGACTCCATCAGGAAAAATATTTCTAGCTTTGTCGTGTCTTTCTGCTGACCCTGGATGAAGTTCGAAATATTTCTTTTCTATGTTAGTAACCATGTTAAGCTCCTAGGAAAAGTGATTTTATACGACCACTTTAATATAGATCCAAAATGTCTACAACCCTTTAGATTCAAGGAATCATTGTTGATATAATAAGATTTTACAACTTGAAGAAAATGAGGAAATCATGAAAAGTTATTTGAGCCATATTGAATGCACTTTATGCGGAGAGATTCAGAATGCAAATCATGTTCACCGATTATGTCCAGAATGCGGAGGTGTTCTCTATCCAAGGTATGACTTAAAAGCTGCTGCGAAGGAATTAGACAGGAAAGTATTTAAAGATAGACATCCTTCAATGTGGCGATATTTTGAATTGCTTCCAATTATCGACCCCCAAAATATTGTTACTTTAGGGGAAGGTTTTACTCCGATTTTCGAAATCTCTAAAGTTGCAAAAACGTTAAGCTGTGAGAAATTGTTTGTCAAAGATGAAAGTTTAAATCCGACTGCGAGTTTTAAAGCTAGAGGATTATCTGCAGCGGTTTCTAAAGCTTTAGAATTCGGAATTTCAAAACTCACTATTCCATCTGCTGGCAATGCGGCTGGTGCTATGACTGCATATGCTGCCAAAGCTGGGATTGAATCGTATGTTTTTATGCCCAAAGATGCCCCTGAAGCGAATCAAAAAGAAGTTTTTATATCAGGAGCAAAGCTTGAGTTGATTGATGGATTAATATCTGATGCTGGAAAGCTTTCAGCTCAACTGGCTAATGAATTGGATTTGTTTGACGTTTCAACATTGAAGGAACCGTATAGGGTCGAGGGTAAAAAAACGATGGGTTATGAGATTGCCGAGCAATTTGATTGGTCATTACCAGATGCGATTATTTATCCGACAGGAGGAGGGACAGGTATTGTTGGAATGTGGAAAGCGTTCGAAGAAATGGAATCTATGGGATGGATTGATAAGAAGCGTCCAAAAATGTTTTCTGTCCAGTCTGAAGGTTGTGCTCCAATAGTTAAGGCTTTCAATGATGGTAAAAAGCACGCAGATCCTTGGGAAAATGCTAGCACGATTGCTGCAGGAATAAGAGTTCCGGTTGCAGTCGCAGATTACTTGATATTGCAAGCTGTTCGAGAAAGTGGTGGTAAGGCCTTAGTAGTAAGTGATGAAAGTATGCTTAGTTGGATGAAGTCAGTTGCATCTTTAGAGGGGATGTTTTTCTGTCCTGAAGGAGCTGCGACTTTGGCAGCATTAAAGGAATTGTTGGATGATGGATTTCTGTCTGGTTCAGAGAGAATACTAATTTTAAATACTGGATCTGGATTAAAATACTTGGAATTGGTTGGAATGCCAGAGATTTCTAAAGCGTCAAACTGAGTGGAGAAATATTTATGTTTGTGATTGGAACTGCAGGTCATGTTGATCATGGAAAGTCTTCTCTTGTTCGATCGCTTACTGGGATTGATCCAGATAGGTTTACTGAAGAAAAGAAAAGGGGTCTTACAATTGATTTGGGTTTTGCGTGGATGGAACTACCAAGCGGGAATGAAGTAAGTATTATTGATGTTCCAGGGCATGAAAGTTTTGTCAGCAATATGTTGACGGGAGTCGGATCAATTGACGTAGCCCTGTTAATTGTTTCTGCTGATGAATCAGTAATGCCCCAAACAATCGAACACCTATCTATTTTAGATTTACTCCAGGTAAAAAAATGTATTGTCGTTTTAACAAAAACAGATTTAGTAGATAATGAAATTGTTCAATTGGCTGGATTAGAGATTGAAGAACTTTTATACGGCACGTCATTTTCAGGCTCTAAGATTGTTCCAGTTTCCGCCGTTTCGGGTGATGGCCTTGACAAGTTAATTGAGGAATTGGATAAGGTATTATCATCTAGTGAGAAACGTTTCGACCAAGGTAATCCAATGATGTCTATTGATAGGTCTTTCACCATTTCTGGATTTGGAACGGTTGTGACCGGTACTTTGTTAGGAGGGAGATTGTGTGTTGGGGATGAAGTTGAATTAAATCCCGGAGAGAAAAGAGCTCGGGTCAGAGGAATTCAAAACCATAACAGAGATCTTGACGAAGTAATGCCAGGAAACCGAGTTGCGTTGAATCTTTCGGGGCTAGCGCATCATGAAATATACCGTGGTCAAGTTCTGGCAATCCCAGGTTTAATACGGCCGACAAATGCTATCGATGTTCAACTTAGTATTTTAAAGAACATACCTAACGCCCTTAAGCATAATATGACAGTTACATTACATCAAGGAACTGCGGTTTCCCTTGCTAGATTACGACTTTTAGAAGTTGATAATGCTTTGGCAGGTGATGTTGTTTGGGCACAGTTGAAGACAAATGATTTGGTTTGTGTAAATCGAGGTGACAGATTTGTTATTCGCTCAAATATGACAACATTAGGAGGAGGGGAAATTGTTCAAACTCACGCCAAGAGACATAAGCGGAATGATTTAAAGATAATCTCACGTCTTAACAACCTTCTTAAAGGCGAGAGTGGGTTTTTGATTAAAGATTTGATTAATGCAAATGGACCAATTACTTTTGAAGATTTGAATCGAAAATCGGGGCTGCCTCACGATTTATTAAAGAGTGAATTAAAAAGCTTGAAAACACAAAATCTGATCGTGGATTTGACTAATTCAGATATTGATTATTTATATTATTTTTCTGCTTCTGATTGGAATAGTATTTGTGTGAAAATTCAGGATTTATTGGGAAATTTCCATCAAAAGTTTCCTCTTCGGGTAGGTCATTCGAAAGAAGCCCTTCGAACGACATTGAAAATTGATTCAGTTATATTTTCGCTAATAATTAAATCCTTGGAAGGTAGTAACGCTATAGTTGACAGAGGTTCTCTTCTTTCTCTTCCAACTTTTGAACCAACTCTTAATTCAGAACAAGAAAAAGAGATGCTTCAATATTTGCATTTGCTTAATTCCAATGAATTTTCGCCCCCTTCCGACATCTCCGTAGATCGCGAATTATTAGCTTATATGGAATCTGTAAAACTCGTGGTAATTGCTTCCGATAAGATAGTGTTTTCTATGGACGCATATCATAAGATGGTTGAAATGATCAGGGCTTTCGCAAGTCAACATTCTAGAATCAGCCCCGCTGAAATGAGAGATTTACTAGGTACAAGTCGTAGATATGTAATGGCGTTGGTAGATTATTTAGACAGAGAAAATATTACTCGTCGTATTGGAGATTATAGGATCCTGCGATAAAAATTCTTCTTGTGATATGATGTGTGGAATATTGGGGATTCGATGGATAATGATTTGAAAAATACGTTGCTGGTGGAGTTACATACTCGACAGTTTCCCACGACTCATTTGTCGGCGCTTTTAATTGCTCTTCAAGCTACATTACGTGAAGTTGCGACCACGTTCCCAGAGTTTCGAAGAGATTTCGCAATTCAACCCAGTCCGGTGTTGGTGATGTCTCCTAATATTAAGAACAATCAATTTCTTCTGAATTTCGCATTTTTTTCTGGGCCAGATGGTGATCCTTTGGAAGAAATGTCAGACAAAATATTTTCAGAATTTATGGAACGTTTGACTAGATTAATTAAGGATTCGTCTCAACAGGATTTGTGGGGTTCTACTGCAGTCACAACACCTCAAACATTTGATTCTGAAGTAGATCGACGTCTGGATCAAGCTAGGAATGAACTGAGACGATTTCCCATATCTAGGATTAGGTATGGTGATCGGTCTGTTTTGATTAAAGGAATGCTTGCTGAGTTATCCTGATCGTTTTTTAGTTTAGCCCATTGCCAGGAAGTGATTTTGCAACTCATCCGAAATTATTGAAATTATTTCTTGAGAATTTTCACATTTGTTGGTTATGGTATCTTGAAATAGTATGATCTTACTAGGAAGTAATTCGCCGAAGCCATATTTTTCGTCTGATGGGATTATTTCTGAAATTCCGAGTAATTCGTCTGTGTTAGTTAACCCCGACCCTAAAAGTTGTTCAGGCTTTGCTTCACGTTCAATTATAATCTCTGCATCAAGGATCATTTCTTGAATTTCTTTAGGTAATCCATTAATTGCGTTCTCAACAATTGATTCAAAGGTTGGTTTTTCGAATTGCATTGACTCTTCCTGCTTAATTATTAAAGTTTACTTGACTAAGTGCGTGCTGTGCAATATATTGCGGCATCAATAAGCTAAATGTTTTAGGAGTTGCTGTGTTAGTTACTAATGTTAAAACCTTTAATGTCTCTGCTGGTAAAGGTCCATCTGAGAATCACCCAGGATATTTCATTGTAAAAGTCGAAACTGATGAAGGGATTTATGGCCTTGGTGAGGTTGGTATTAGGAATTGGAGTGGTTCTATCCAATATGCTATTGATCAACTTTCAAAATTATATTTAATTGGACAAAGTCCATTTGCTACAGAAAAGCTATGGCAGCAGATGTTTAGGGGTGGGTTTTTCCCTGCTGATAGTGTTTACAGTTGTGCAATTAGCGCCCTAGATATAGCTTTGTGGGATATAAAAGGGAAGTCGTTAAATATGCCTTTGTATGAATTATTAGGGGGGCCTACGAGAGAGAAAGTGATTGCGTATCCTCATAATAATATAGAAGATGTAGATTTATTGGTTGAAGATTGCAAATCGCATGTTGCTGAAGGGTGGAAGTTTTTACGTTGGGGAGTTCCCGGTACTGATCCTAATGATCACTCTATACTAGATCCTGTTAGGGCGGTTGATTTAACAGAAAAACAAATTGCTTCAGTTAGAGAAGCAGTTGGCTATGATGTGCATATATGCTTGGACTTTCATACACGATTAGACACCGCAGATTCAATTGCTTTATGTAAACGGCTGGAAAAATACCGACCATTTTTTATTGAAGACCCTCTTAGGTCAGAAAATCCTGCCTCATATCGAACTTTGTCACGACATGTATCTTTACCTATCGCTGCTGGAGAGCAATGGTCCAGCAAATGGCCATTTCGAGAGGTAATTGAAGAAGAACTTATCAGTTTTGCAAGAATTGATTTGTGTATTGTGGGAGGAATCACAGAAGCATTAAAAATTGCGCATTGGTGTGAAACTCATTATATTGATATTGTACCTCATAACCCTTTGGGCCCTGTAAGCGCTGCAGCATGTGTCAATTTGTGTATGGCTGTTTCAAATGTTGGGGTTCAAGAAATGCCCAAACGTCCCGGATCTTACGCAAATGATCTTTTCCCAGTTCAGCTAGAATGGGAAGATGGATATGTAAGAAATCCAGGCAGGCCAGGACTTGGAGTAGATTTCAATGAAGATTTAGCAAATTCGATGCAATTAGACCATGATTTTTCTTGGCGTCCTCCACAAATGCGTCGAAGTGATGGCTCATTTACTAATTGGTAAAATAAATCGAATTTATTGTAGACTTTTATCCTAAATGTTATCATCAAATATAGTTAGTAATGTTCCGCAGTAGCTCAGTGGTAGAGCTGTCGGCTGTTAACCGACCGGTCGTAGGTTCGAGTCCTACCTGCGGAGCCATTTGATTTTTAATTGCCTATTAGTTTTTTAGCTTATGCTTAAACTTTTGATTCAATTTGGTAATCTTGGGTGATACAACAATTTGGCAATATGGTTGATTTATATTATTGTCAAAATAGTTTTGATGGTAGCCTTCAGCGACGAAAAAAACTGATAATTCGTTTACTTCAGTAACGATGGGATTCGCCCAAATCCGAGCTGTTTCTATTTCCTGAATTTTCTCTTTTGCTTTAATGTATTGAAATTGAGAATGGGTAAAAATGGCTGAACGGTATCTTGTTCCAACATCGTAGCCTTGATAATTAAGAGTTGTTGGATCATGTATGGTGAAGAAAATGTCTAATATTTCTTCAAAAGAAATTACGTTTGACTCAAATGCAATTTGTACAGCTTCAGCATGCCCCGTTGATTCTGAACATACTTCTTCATAGGTCGGGTTTTTTAAAATTCCGCCAGTGTATCCAGAAGTGACCTTTTTAACACCTTCAACTCTTAGGAATACTGCTTCCACACACCAGAAACATCCTCCCGCAAGTGTTGTGGTTTCGGAATTATCCATAATCATTAGTTGTTACTCCTAGATTACGTAAAATTACAGTGGAAGATTTACCTTCATCCCTGTTTGAGAACTTCTTGTGACGGCTTCAATGAATTCCATATATCGTACCCCATCGTAAAAGTTTGTGTGAGTAACAGGTTCAATACCTCTAATTGCATTGATAAATTCTTGCTCTACTCGCCAAAACCCTTGTTTGTCCTCGGGGATTTCTATTTGTTTAAGTTTTGAGTCATTTTTTGATCCACCGAAAAGGGTCATGGTTTCTGCTTCTATCATTAGTGTTGCATCAGTACCATAGATCCATACATTGTTAGATGGAGCATGCCCTAATACTGTAGAAAGCCGTAACCGGGCTGTTGGCCCAGAGGCTAACTCTGAAAGGATATCGACATGGTCTGGAATGGTAATGTGGTGACTTCGTCCCTGTTCGTCTTTTCTATACTTCACGTGAGTTTTAGTCAGCGCAATTACAGACGAGGCTGGGCCAACCCATCTCATCATTGCTTCATACCATATCCCAAGCGCCATAATATTGAATCCACTAAGGTCTCTGTTATGTCTCCAATGTAATGGTGAATGACGATCAATAAAATTCCCTTCATGCAAATTTAGTTCTACAGAAATAATTTCTCCAAGGAACCCATTTTGAATTAAGTCTTGGATAGTTTGATCGAGCTTCAAAGTATGTGGAGCAGGTACTATCTGAGCTACTAGGTTAGGCTGATCAAGTGACGCTGCAAGCATTTCATGAGCCTGGGAGGCGTTCATTGCCATACGTGCTTCTGTGAGTACATGCTTTTCATTAGCTAAACTTTCTAATACTAGTGTTGAATGTAAATAAGGCCATGTGCCGATACATATTGCATCACAGTCATCAGCTTCTAATAGTTCTTGCCAGTTACCATAAACATTGGGTATTCCAAACTCAGCAGATATTTTTTCCCCAGATTCAATAGATCTGTTAGCCACACTAACTAATTCAACACCTTCGATTTCTTGAAATCCTGGGATATGTTTTAGTTTGGTATTTCCGCCAGCACCAATAAATCCTACTCTAATTTTGTTTTCAGGCATGGCATTCTCCTATGTTGGTTTGAAAATCTTACTTTGATGATTATATATACAAAAGGAATAAAATACATAAACAAAAACTTTTATAACTTTAGGACTATTGGAATTTGTTAGACAAAAGATATAATTAGAAGTTCGTATTGTTCTTTATTACTAGGAAATTGAAAATCCTTTTAGGGAATCAACAAAAACTCATGACTGATTCATCCAGGTCTTCTTCAGATTCAACTACTAGGATTGCAAGACGCACATCAATCTTGCAATCATTAGAATATCGTGATTTTCGCTGGTTGTGGCTTGGTTCTCTAGTTGCCTATATGTCATTGAATCTTTGGATGCTTAACAGAAGTTGGCTAGTGGTAATTTTAGAAGATAATTCACCTTTAGCTTTGGCCTTGGTAATGATGTCTTTTGCCGTGCCCATGACGTTTGTATCCCCTATTGGTGGTGTTTTGGCAGATAAGTGGTCCAGGAAAAAATTGATTGCGTCTAGTCAAATTGGTAGTGCAATTGTCACATTTGTGCTAGGCGTATTGGATCTGGCGGGACTGATTCAATTTTGGCATATACTTGCGTCTGGTGTATTAAACGGGATGATGATGGCAATAAATGTACCTAGTAGGCAGGCAATAATCTCGGATATCGTTCCGAAGGAATCACTGATGAATGCGATTTCCCTTAATAATTCTGCGATGAGTATTACACGAATTTTAGGCCCTGCTCTTGGAGGGTTTTTGATAGTTTATTTTGTAGATTGGATTCCATTTATGGAGTCAGGTACAGCAGGAGTATTTTTCTTAATTTCAGCAATCTATATTTTTGCTGCTCTATCAATCTTACGTATCAAAAGTGATGTCATTATTCAAAATGATAAACCAAAGTCTAGTTTTATAAAGGAACTTTTCTCGGGGCTTGTTTATGTTTTACACCATAAAATAATTCGAGTTGTGTTATTTGTGAATTTGGTTGGATCGCTTTTCGGTTGGGCCTTTATGACTTTAATGCCAGCATGGGCAAGAGTTGTATTGGATGTAAATGCAGATGATTTAGGAATCTTGCTGACAGTGATTGGAGTAGGTTCTCTTGTGGCTACTGTATGGTTAGCTTCTCTTTCCAATTTCAAATATCGTGGAGCACTTCTGATTGCATCATGTCTTCTTTGGGGACTGTCTCTGGCACTAATATCTAAAATGGATCAGCTTTATATTGTGTATCCATTGCTACTATTTATTGGGGTCGCAAGCGGTATTTTCATGAGTTTGGGAATGACTTTAATGCAGTTTTATTCTGAACCTGAAATGAGGGGAAGAGTGATGAGTGTAGCTGTGATGCCGTTTGGGATTTCCTCAATGGCTGCAGTGCCATTTGGGATAATTGCTACTAAGATTGGTATTGAAAATTCCCTGATGATTAGTGGGATTCTTCTAGTATTTTTCACAGTGGTTATTTTATCAATTTTCCCGTTTTTTAGGAAAGTAGAGTAATTTGGGAATATATTATTTGGCTTGACTCATCCATAATATACTGCTAGCCTCAAATTATTTGGAGGTATTCTACCAGTGGATAACAAGCCATCTAAAGGGAATATTCAAACAGTATCAGGCATTATTTCTCCGGATCAATTAGGCCCAACAATGACCCATGAGCACTTATTGATTGATTTCACATGTATGTTTAGAGAACCTGAGGATACTCGATTTATTAATCTTGCTTATCAACCACTCGATTTAACGAATTTAGGATGGGTTCGTTATCATTCTTATATGAGTCGAGACAATTTGTTATTGGATGATTTAGAGACTGCTATTCGTGAAGCTAGTTTTTTTAAGCATGCTGGTGGTGGAACTATCGTAGATGTAACTACATATGGTATTGGGCGTGATCCAGTGGGGTTAAAAAAAATTTCTGAAATTGCTGGAATAAATGTTATTTCTGGTGCTGGTTTTTATGTGAACGCAGTTCATCCAGAAAATATGGATGAATTATCTGAAACTTATTTGGCAGAAAAGATTTCCAATGAGGTATTGGTTGGAATTGATGGTACAGATATTCGTGCAGGGATTATTGGAGAGATCGGGTGTACATGGCCATTACATAAAAATGAAAAAAAAGTTTTGCGCGCCGCGGCTATTGCTCAGAGGCAAACCGGTGCAGCCATACTAATTCATCCCGGGAGAGATCCCAAAGCTCCAATTGAAATTTTAAATATTCTTGCTCAGGCGGGAGGAGATATCTCCCATACAATAATGGGTCACTTAGACCGTACAGTTTCTGAAGTGTCGGACTTGATAGAAATAGCCGACTCGGGTTGTTATTTGGAATATGATTTGTTTGGAAATGAGACATCATATTATGCATTAGGAGATATTGAGATGCCCAATGATGCCCAGCGAATGGAATATATTTCCGCATTAATATCTAATGGTTTTGGAGACAAGATAGTCGTGTCACATGATATTTGCCATAAACATAGCATGAGTTCCTATGGAGGGCATGGGTATTCTCATATTATTGAAAATATCGTTCCACGAATGAGTAAAAGAGGTTTTTCTAAAGATCAAATTAACGCGATAATTGTTGAAAATCCTGCTAGGGTACTGGGATTTTCATAAAATTTATTCTTTATCCATAGGTGAAGATTCCTTCCAGAATTATGTGAGGAGTGGGAAACCTCTGCTTGAGAAGCTCAATTTCTTCTAAGATCAAAGTCAAAAAGCAATTTAAATCAAGAGTGTTATTGGAGTTTTTAATGACTAGTAGAAAAGACTTAGACAATTTTTCAAATTCGGTTTCTTCATCAGATGTTTTAGGAGTTGAATCAAATTCTGAGACTTGGGCATTCTCCACTAAGACTGAAGGTCCTACAGGTAAATTGCCTTATACTTCAGATTTTTTGATCAACGATCCTAGTGGTTATCATTTTGGTATGAGTCAGAATGCAGGAATGGGTTGGAATCCCTCTGAACTTTTAAGAAAACAATTTGCAATCTTGTCTACTTTGGGGGGAATGAGGAACCCTGATGGTAGTCCTATTGCATTGGGTTTACATATTGGGCATTTTGAATTGACGGAGCTTATTACTGCAGCTTCGATTGAATTTAAAAATTTAAATACAATTCCTTTTGCAATGTATTGTACTGACCCATGTGATGGTAGAACGCAAGGTACTCGGGGGATGTTAGATTCATTGCCTTACAGAAATGATGCTGCTCAAGTCTTCCGTAGATTGGTACGATCTATGCCAACTGCTCGAGGTGTGATGGGTATAGCTTCTTGTGATAAGGGTTTGCCAGCAATGATGATGGCATTAGCTGGTCTTCATGATCTGCCAGTTGTAATTGTTCCTGGCGGATCCACTTTGGCGAATGAAGATGGTGAAGATACGGCGATGATTCAATCGATAGGAGCTAGATTTGCTCAGGGTGAAGTCACATTGGATTACGCTCAAGAAATGGGATGTAAGGCGTGTGCATCACCAGGTGGAGGCTGTCAATTTTTAGGCACTGCAGGAACATCTCAGGTAATTGCTGAGGCACTTGGTTTAGCAGTTCCTCATTCTGCAATTTCACCATCAGGCAGTCCGGCATGGCTTGATATCGCTAGGAGATCTGCAAAAGCATTAACTCTGTTAGAGCAGATGGAAATTACTTCACAACAAATTTTGACGGATGCGGCTTTTAACAATGCGATGTTGCTTCATGCTGCATGCGGAGGATCAACAAATTTGTTGTTACATCTACCAGCTATAGCTCATTCAGCTGGTCGTAGACAGATGGATGTGAATGATTGGAATAATGTCAATCGTCAAACACCAAGATTGGTTGATGTACTGCCGAACGGTCCCAATGGGTTCCCAACTTCGCAGATGTATTCAGCTGGAGGCGTTCCAGAAGTGATGCTACATCTTCGAAAAATGGGATTGCTGGATACTTCAGTAATGACAGTTTCTGGTCTTACACTTGGAGAGAATTTGGATTGGTGGGAACAATCCGAGAGAAGATTTGAAGTGAGAAAATATTTAAGAGAAATAGATAATGTTGATCCTGATGATGTCATTATGACTCCTGATCAGGCTCGTTCAAAAGGATTAACTAGCACAGTAACATTCCCATCAGGGAATATTGCACCGGAGGGGTCAGTAATTAAGAGTACTGCCATAGATCCTGAAGTTGTAGACTCCGACGGGGTATATCGTAAAGTTGGGCCAGCGAGGGTTTTCACCTCGGAAAGTGCAGCAATTGCAGCACTTAAGAGTTTAGATACAGAGAAAAATATTAAACCCGGAGATATAATGGTAATGACTTGTGGAGGTCCAATGGGAACAGGAATGGAAGAGGTTTTTCAAGTCACGGTAGCTTTGAAGTATTTGTCATATGGTAAAGAAGTTGCACTCATAACTGATGCAAGATTTTCAGGAGTTTCTACAGGTGCTTGCATTGGGCATGTTGGCCCTGAAGCCCTTGCGGGTGGTCCAATTGGTAAAATCCTCGAAGGTGACCTAATTGCAATCGAAGTTGATCGAGTGAACCTTGTTGGGACAATAAATTTGGTTGGAGAGAATGGGATAAATCAAGGTGTGGATTGGGGTACGCAGCAATTAATGCAGCGAGAGACTCAAGGTGGCCTTCAACCACATCCTTTGCTTCCTGATGATTCCAAACTATGGGCCGCACTTCAGAATGCTTCTGGAGGAACATGGGGGGGTTGTGTTTTTGATGTTGAAAAGATTGTTGAAACAATTGAAGCAGGAACAGAGGCATTAAAAAAGAAACAGTTTTAATTTACTAGGATTCCAAAATTAGATTTTGTGCAAATTTCAATTCTGTTACCATCTTCGTCAGAAATGTAGAAAGCCTTTTGTCCGTCTTTTCGAGTGGAAATGGGACCTTCAATTTTGATCCCTTTTGATTTAATAGATTCTGCACAAGCTTCAATATCGTCCACTTCAAATGCTCCGTGGTGTGATGGGGTAGATGGTGCGTCAGGATTTTCTATTAGATGAATCATTCCACCACTAGGTAATTGCAACCATATCAAATTTTCTGACTCTACTTGCTTTGGAATAGCTTCCACTCCTAGAATGTCTTTCCAAAACTTTGCTGCTCTATTTTTGTTTGTGACTGCATATGTCAAATGATTGATAGCTTTCAATTGAATTTTATCTGATTTCATAATCCCCCCCAATTGTTCTTTGAGATAGATTAGCAAATTTGTGAATGTAATGAAATTTTCTTACAATAGCATTATTAAATGCTAAGGAGGTTTTGATGGGAGAAATTGACACAAGATTAAAAGAGTTGGGTATTGATTTGCCCGCATCTGCTGCACCTATTGCGAATTATGTCCCAGCTGTGAAGACTGGTAACTTGTTGTATTTGTCAGGTGTAGGTCCTGCAAACAAGTCTGATGGAACACAATACCTGGGAAAAGTTGGAAGTAATTTAAGCATTGAAGAGGGTTATGATGCGGCACGTCTAACAGGGGTAAATTTGCTTGCGAGGTTGAAATCAGAATTGAGAGATTTGGATAAAGTAATCAGGGTCGTTAAGTTGCTTGGGATGGTTAATTCAGATTCAGATTTTGATCAGCATCCATCAATTATTAACGGTTGCTCCGATTTATTAGTTGAGGTGTTTGGTGACAAAGGCAGGCACGCTCGGTCGGCCGTTGGAATGTCAGGCTTGCCCAATAATATTCCAGTTGAAATTGAAATGATTGTTGAAGTTTCTGACTGACGAGTTAGGCTAGGACTTTCATTTTGTAACGAGATTTAAGTTGTTTATCTTTTGCAAACCTTGATAGGTTTAGCTCAGATATATCTACATCGGTTGATGTTTTACCAACGATTAAATCAGACATTGCAAGTCCAACCATAGGGGAAAGTTTGAATCCATGTCCGCTGAAACCGGTTGCCAGATATAATCCATCAATACCTTCAGCTTTTCCTAAAATTGGGTGCCAATCTGGAGTGATGGTGAATAATCCTGACCATCCCCCGAAAAAATGTGAATTTGAAATCCCGGCCAATCTTTTTGACAAATTAAGGAATGATGATCTGACAATATTCTCATCCACGCCTTGGTTAAAACTTTCAGGTTCTGAAATTTCATCTTCACCAGTTCCAATCATCGTGATGTTGTTAGATTCGGGTCGAACGGAAAGTCCACTGATAGTGTCACCAATTATTGGGTGATTGATAAGGTGGGGGGATGTGTTTTTTAGTAAGACTACTTGATGACGTACTGTGTCTAATGGGAGTTCAATTCCCAATTTGCTCATAAGATTTTTTGTCCAAGGTCCTGCAGCTATAATTAGTGTATCAGTAAAGATTTTTCCGTTTTTGGTTTTGATTGATTGGACTTTACAGTTTTTAATATCAATGCTTTCAACAAGGGTTTGAAGTAAAATTTTCGAACCCATTTGTTTAGATTTGTTGGCAAATCCATTGGTTACTAGATTTGGATCAGCAAAACCTGATTCTGGTTCGAAACACATTGTTTCATTTTCAGATACCGAAATTGAAGGAGCGATTTCGGCTAGCTCGGTTTTTGAGAGCATCTCTGTTCTAACACCTTTAGATTTCATCATTTGAAGATTTGTTTGCATTGATGCTTTTTCTGTAATATCAGTTATCAACAAATATCCAGTTTGGGTATATCCCGAACTACTTCCAGTAATATCAGCGAAATTCTTGAAAATATCCAAGCTTTTCCAGGCAAGTAATGTGGTTACTTCGTTCGAATAATGCATTCTCAATATGGCTTGAGACCGCCCGGTTGATCCACTTCCAAGAGAGTTTTTTTCAACAAGTATAGAATTTTTTATTCCCTTAGAGGCGAGAGCAAATTGAATGCTTGTGCCAATTACCCCTCCGCCAATAATTACTGCATCAGCAAATTGATTCATGATTCAATTTCCTAAAATTTTTGTCTTATTCTTAATCCCCAAAATTGGTGATTAAGCGTCCAGGCTTTTCCCCAGTGTAGTTACCAGATTTGATTGAATGGATTCCATTCACAAATACATCATTAATTCCAGAAGGGTACCTAAAAGGTTCATCAAACGTTGCATTATCAGTGATTTCGTTCTTATCAAAAATCACAATATCTGCTGCAAATCCAGGAGCTATTCTTCCTCGATTTAACAATCCTAATCTGGAAGCAGGTAGTGAAGTCATTTTTCTGATTGCTTCTGTTAAAGAGATAAGATTTTTTTCACGGCAAAATTTTCGTATGAATCTTGGGAAGGTACCAAAATTTCTGGGATGAGGCTTTCCACTAGATAATGGACCTTCTGTAGAAAGTGAGCTCCCATCAGACCCAACCGATATCAATGAACTTTGTGCAATTGTTTCAACATCATCCTCACTGTATGTATGTAAAATGACCCCTCCATCAGATTCTAAGAATAAGTCTATGGTAGATTCTTCTGCAGTTGAATGGTTATGTTTTGCAATTTCAGCGAGTGTCATCCCTTCGAATTCTGGTTTTGGTGAATGTCTTGAAATCACAACATTTTCAGGAGTGCCATATTGTGCAATTCTCTCATGTATTGCAACTAGAAGGTTTTGTTTTTCATCGGCATCATTTATTAAAGATGTCGTAGCATTTCTGCCTCCAGCAAGTGCCCATTGAGGTATTAAAGCTTGAGATAAAAAGGTGCTTGAAGCTGTATAAGGATATTGATCTCCCGCAAGATCAATGCCGTCTGAGATGCCTTGCTCCATCATTTCTAGGATTTGATGCGCTTTTCCCCAAACTGAAGGCCCTTTACATTTAACATGTGATATTTCTACCTTTACTCCTGTTCGGCGTCCGATTTCTATTGCTTCACCAACAGCGACTAATAATCCAATTGATTGACTGCCTTCATCACGCATATGTGTGGAATAGAGTTTCCCGCGTGTAGCTGCCTCTTGGGAAATTTCTATTATCTCTTCTAAGCGTGCGTAATTCCCAGGAGTGTATACTAATCCAGTGGAAAATCCCATTGCCCCGGCGTCTAAACTTTCAGCGACAAGATTTCTCATATTTTGTAATTCTGACAAGTTTGGCATTCTAGGATCCATCCCTAGGACACATGCTCTGACGGTATTATGTCCAACTTGAAGAGCAGTGTTGATTGGCATTTCAGTTGATTTTAGTGCGTTGACATATTCAGAAAAAGTCGGCCAGTCAGTTCTAATTCCTTCCGCAGATTCTGCGAAAGTAGAATCTCTATAGATTTCTACTGCGGGGCCTTTTAATGGGGCTGAGAAGCTGAACCCACAGTTCCCATTAAGTTCTAAGGTGACACCTTGCCTCAATTTGCTTTGAGCATTTGAATCAATTAAAAACGAAGTGTCACTATGCGAATGTAAATCAATGAACCCTGGACAGATTATGTTTCCTTCTGCATTTATAGTTTCTGATGCGGATTGATCAATTGATCCAATCAAAACTATTTTATTGCCAGAAACTCCTATGTCTGCAGGATAAGGAGGACTGCCTGTGCCATCAATTATTAGTCCGTTGTGAATTTTCAGGTCTAACATATTTGTATATTATTTAGGAAAATCTACTGATTTGTCCTGATATTGTAATTCCGGGAGTTTTTCTCCATTAATTATATGGTTTGTCACAACATTCTCGACATCGTCTGGTCCAACTGTATACCATGTTCCGCCCATATCGGCTGATGGCCCATAGATTATAATATTTCCTTGACTAGTGTTGCATGCACCATGAGCGCTCGTACATCCAACATTTGATATTGTTACATCGTCTCTAAGATCGTGCTTTGTTAGAGCTAAATCGAATTGTTTTCTAAGTTCTAGTCCCCCTTTGTCACCACAATGGCGTTTGTCAGGTGCTCCAGCAGCGTGGGTACATACAAACAAATGGGTTTTGTAATTAGGCATTGTTCTCCTCCAATGTATTTTCAGATTCTATAAATTCTATCAGATGGGTTTTCCAAATTTCTTTTTCAATTGATTGTAGTGCCTTAAGTCCTGGTCTGTGAACTGGTAATTGACGATTAATAAGATCAAATTTTTTAACAGAAGGGCACCTAATATGAAAATTTGAGATTACGTGTCTGTCTCCTCCAAAAAAAATGTAATCGATTTCATCTTCATAGGGAAGGAAAATTGTTTTTGAAATAGCACATACTTTGTCAAATAACTCTCTGATCTGACGTTCTCGTCCTCTTTCAAATCGTCTTTGAGATGAGCCACCCTTCTTATGTCTATTTTTAACCAGACGTGAGCCAGTTTTCGATGATATTAATTTATGACCTTTTATCACACCTACAGCATAATTTCCTAATCTGATTAGTACAACTGCAAAAGTTGGTCTGGTTTGGAATAATTCCTGGATGGTTTGTGATTGAAATCCATGAAATGATTCACTGGACATGATTGGTAAAGGTGGTACTAATACGGTGGCTTTATGATTCCCTAATAAGATGATCAGCCCATTGTGTAAAAGATTGATTTTGGCAAGAATCTTGTGAATTATTGGATTGGGAATACTCTTGATATCGAATCCACTTGCTAAAAAAATTGTTTCATTACACCATCCGTCTTCCTCGATTTTCTTTACATTTTGTATGGTTTTATGTGGAGATAGGGCAGCTTGGAGATGGATTTTGTATTCGAGGTCATGTTTTTGAACAGCGATTGGATCGAACATTTTGGTTCTAAATTATTCTCCCTCCACAATATCTACATATTTTAGTGTTGCATGCTCTGTGATTGTTTCCAGATCTTCTTTCAATAAATGCTTTTTATTTATTAAATTCATAGCATCCATCTTAACTTTTGTTAAGTATTCTGATTTTGAGGCGTACATTTTAGAAATTGGTAATCGTGGGTCATTGGTTGCATTAGCTTCCTTTTCATTAATTGGAAGTGGTAAAGTTGATCCTGCAAGACCGCCGGTAATTCCAATGGGTAAATGTGGGGCGCCAATGTTGGGATGTCTTAGATTCCAGCCAAAGTAAGTTGCCAGGGGGGAAGAGATGTCAGGTAAGCGTATCCCCGCAAGTTCATTGTAAGTTTCGTCAATTTCAGAAACAATTGATGGAAAATGTGTTTCTTTGTTTGAATAATCAAAAGAATGTAAGAGTTCCTTTTGAGGTGAAACTCCAGGGATGTTGCCTAATTTAGACATAATCTTTTTTGATTCGATTGCGGTCTTGTTAAGGAATTTCGGATGTTCGCTTTTTGGAGGAGGGATTTTAGACTGTACCCAGAGATTCAAATTTGACAAACATGCCCTAAGTAATGGTCTGTAATCAATTGTATTAAAGGGGAATTGTCCTACTATTCCATCCGGTCTTTGTTTTGGTGGGGGCCATTTTGCTGCTCCGTGTTGTGTTCCACTGAAATGATATCTGCGTACATATTCTGAATCTTCATCAGCATCATTTTTCCCGTCGAGATTGATATGTATCAAAGCAGCATCACCACGCCAATATTCTGCAGAAGTGTTTGTAAACATAATTTTTGGAGTGGAATTTGTAGATCTTGTTTTGTCTAGGATCGAAATTGCATCTGAAGAATGATCCCTTGATTGGGGCGTGTCTGTAAATGGGAAAGGGTCGGGCAGAGTATAGAAAATATCTTTAGATGGTTGGGCTGTAGAAAAGTTAAATTCCCCCCTATTCCCTCCGGCTACATGGGCAATAATTCCATCTAATGCTATTTTCCCTGAGGGGTCAATATTAGCTCCGTCATATAAATAATTTCTTAGGAATCTGCCACTTTGTGATTGCCCAAATGCATAAGCAAAATTGATTTTGCCGGCAACAGGATTTTCCTTGGTGTCCTTGGAATGTTTTAAGAATGAAGCGGTGTCTCTTATCACACTAAATCCAATACCAGACATAGAGTGAGTTTTAGGGGTGAACGATAACTCATAAATTAGTCCTGGCTCGAATCCATCTGCTTTGTAGATGCAGGGTTCTCCATTTTCGGAACTTTCGGAGAAGGACCATTCATCTCTGTGTACAAGTTTTGATGTAGTGTTGGGATGTTCTCTAGATATTAATTGTGCAGAATCGTTAAGTATTTCATTAGGTAGCCATGTTTTATGATCTCTATGAGATAAATTGAAATGATTGGTTGGGCTATCTGCCTGAAACCACATAAGCATTTGTTTCTTTTCTCTATCTAAGTCTTTAGGGTCAATAAGTGGCACGTCTTGCATAGTCATTAGTCCCAAATCATTTTCTGAGACGTCTGTTTGCCAACTAATAAATACTATTGAATAACCTGAATTCATAAGGAATCCATTGCCTTCATCTAGTGGTAAATTTGGATCAAGAAGATACTGATCGTTGCTGTTAAAAGCGTTTAGAACAGTTTTCCTTCCACGGTTTAAAATGTCGAATAGTACACTATGATTGCCATTGGACATGTTTTCAGGTTTTAAAAGAACGAAGTCGGAACTAAACGATTGATAACATAAATTTTCTGTAGAACAATTTACATCATGTAAATTGTTGTTTGATAAACCATCAATGAATTGATCAATAGAGTTGTGTCTGCTGACATTAAAATGAGCTGTACCTTCAAGTTGCTCGTATCTGCCAACGTTTCCAAATTCTTTTCCATTGAAAGTAATAAATCTGTTTGTGATTTCTAGTTTTGAGAGACTCATTGTCAACCTTATTTGGTAGTAAAAGTTTGAAAATCGATTGGTTGATTGTAGCATATCGAAGTGGTTCAAAATGTCATTCTGTGAGAGCATGAAAAATTGTTTTATTTCAACGATCAAGAAATTCTGACTAGACATTCATAGATTTGGGTTTTACACTCCAAGCATTAATGTTTATCGAGGTTTGTGATGAAGATTGCCGTCGGTGCGGATCATGCGGGATATGACTTAAAACAAAAAGTGGTGATGTGTTTAGATCAATTGGGGATTGAAGTCATTGATGTAGGGGCTCACGAATTGGACGATTCTGATGATTATCCTGATTTTGCTCTTTTGCTAGGGAGAGCCGTTGTTTCTCGTGAAGCAGATCGGGGAATAATGTTGTGTGGAAGTGGTGTAGGTGCAAATATAGCTCTTAATAAAATTGATGGTGTTAGAGCAAGTGTTTGCCATGATATATATTCTGCTCACCAAGGAGTGGAGCATGATGATATGAATGTGCTGTGCATCGGAGGCAGGATAATTGATGAGGAATTAGCAATCGATTTAGTAAAGTCATTTGTAGATGCGAAATTTACTTCTGAAGACAGACATGTGCGAAGACTAAATAAAGTCCTAAATATTGAGAAAAATCATAATTGAATTAACTATATTCTGATCCAATTAAGCAAGCTACAGGCGTTTCTAAAGATTTTGCTTCTTTAATTCCTTTTGAAATAAATTTTACATCTTCATTAGTCTCAATTAAGTAATGTTTTATTCCAAGTGCGTCTAACATGGGTTCAGTAAATCTACCTGCAGTATCAGTCATTTCTTTGCCTGAATTCCAACCTCTGTATCCTATAATCATTAGAATTGGTAGATTTAAGTCTATTCCCATTCCTCTTAAAGAATCTCCAGATTCGAGGAGTCCAGTATTTTGAATCATCACTATTGGGTTTTTACCTCCTACCCAAAGTCCAGCTGCTATTGGAAGGGCTTCTCCCTCACGACATATAGGTATGATTTGGATGGAGTTCTCTAATTGCATTGCTTTGTACATAAAATTTGTTTCGCTATCTGGAAGCCAAACTATGTGAGAGATTCCATTTTTTTTAAGTTCATCAATCACTTTATTCGGGGTCAATTTTTGATCTGTCACTCTAGCTCCTCCAATTTTCTGCATTATCAGTTGGATTAAAACCTATGGTTTTACGTGCATTCTCTAAATCCCAAAATCGCCACAAATTATTTGATACACCGTAGAAAATATCAAATTTCACATTGTCGGGAGCTTCAATTGAGCATGAGACAAGTTTTTCAAAATCATTATGTGTAATCAATGTTGCAAAATTTCGGGCGTTTATAGGTTTGTCCTCAGCATTAAATGTCCCGATTCTGAGGCATATAACAGACAATCCAAACTTGTCTGAATAATATCTGCCTGCAGCTTCTCCTAGTGCCTTTCCAATACCATATGGTCCATCCGGTCTAACAGCCATTGATTTCGTGATATGCGGGATTTTTAGAGAGTCTAATTTGTCGTATTTTCCTGAAATAATAGAATGATAGGGGTTATCAAACTCGTACATTCCCGTTACGTGATTAGAACTAGCAAAGATTAACCTTCGCACACCACTTTGTTTTGCTGCTTCAAGTGCGTTGTACATACAAGGAATGTTGTTTTCAGATATGATTTCCCAAGGGCTTGTAGCACTTGGGATCGATGCCAGATCAATTACGGTATCCACTCCTTCAAATGCGGGTAAATACGATTTGAAATTTTTCCCGTCTACCTGATGAAAATCAGAAATGTTTCGATGATTTTCTAAATCGCATCCTCGCATTTCATAAGATGCAGAAAGGCGATCATAAAGGTCACTACCTATCATTCCTGAAGCCCCAGTAATTAAAACTTTCTTTTTACTCATATTGACCCCCGGCATCTAAAATTTTTGAGCTGCCTTTCAAATATTGTATCACTCATAGAATGATGAAACGATTGAAGCAATCCTTACAACTTTCGAAAAAACTTTATCTCAAACTGATTGTAGCTTTAGGATGAAATCCTTACCCTTAAATTTAGTAATACTTTTGAAGGTGATATATGCAAGCTTTTTGTTTACGATGTAGGGTAAATAGTGATATTATCGAGTGTAGAGAAGTAAAGCTTAAAAACGGACGTACTGCATTGCATGGCAAATGCTCAATTTGTGGTTCCAGCTTATTCCGGATCGGTAAAATTAAACGAATTATCTCGGCTGAAAAGTAATAGAATTTGTCAATCAAGTCAGGTGTATGATGAAAGTCGACCAAATAAGAGAGGCCTTCTTATCGTATTTTGAAGGTCAAGATCACTTGAGGATTTCCAGTTCTTCTTTGATTCCTGTTGGAGATCCTACACTTCTTCTTACTACAGCAGGTATGGTCCAAATCAAGCCATACTTTGTAGGAGAATCAATACCTACAAATCCTAGAATGACTTCCTCTCAGAAATGTTTTCGTGCAGTAGATATAGAAGAGGTAGGCGATGCAACTCACTTGACCTTTTTTGAGATGCTAGGGAATTTTAGCGTTGGGGATTATTTTAAAAAAGAGGCAATGACATTTGCGCTTCAGTTTTTGACCGAAAATCTACACTTAAGAATTGATCAATTTACTGCTACTGCCCACGTTTCTGATGATGATTCTGTAAAATTATGGGTTGAATTAGGGATTTCCAAAGAGCGGGTTTTCAAATTTGGAGATAGTGAAAATTGGTGGGGTCCTGCTGGCTCAGAAGGCCCATGTGGCCCCTGTGCTGAGCTTCATTATGATTACGGATCGGAAATAGGGTGTCTGCAGGGAGATTGCGGTCCAAATTGTGAAAATCAAATTGATGAATTTACAAAATGCAACCGATTTGTAGAGTTATGGAATTTGGTATTTATGCAATATTACCAAGATTTAGACGGTAAAAGGGAGTTGCTTCCGTCGCCCAGTGTTGATACAGGGATGGGGTTAGAACGCCTGGCAGTAATTTTGCAAGGCGTAGAAACTATCTATCAAACAGATTCTTTTTTACCTTTGGTTGGAAAAATTGTCGAGCTTTCAGACAAACAATACGGTAAAGATTTAGAGACAGATTATGCTATTAACGCAGTTGTGGAACATTCTAGGAGTGCGACTTTCTTGATAGCGGATGGCGTTGTCCCAAGCAATGAGGGACGAGGGTATGTACTTAGGCGTGTAATCCGGCGTGCAATTAGGCAAGCGAGAAAACTTGGCATAACTGAATCATTCATAAATGAGCTCTCTTCTTTGGTGATTGAAAATATGAAATCTATTTATCCAGAGTTAGATGCGCACAAAGATTTCATAAAAACTGTAATTTCTTTGGAGGAAACTAGATTTCAGGAGACTATTGATAGGGCCATGTTACTACTAAATGGTCCCAGTGGTTTTGTAACTGTCAGACAATTGGTAGCAGATAAAGTCAACATAAGTGATTTTGCAACTAAAACAGACCTTAAAAATTTGGAAGGTATTTTGCAAGATTTCTTAAAGGAAATCGAGCCTATTGGAAAAGATGCTTTTGAAAAAGCTTCTAATCAAATTCTAGACTCTTTGAAAGATTTGGATTTTGATAAACCAATTAATCTCAAGGAAGAAATTGTTCAATTTGTCATGACGATTTCTGGTGGGGAGGCATTTCTTTTATGGGATACATATGGATATCCCGTAGAAATGACAATTGAAATTGCGAATGAAAATAATATGATGGTTGATATGGATTTGTTTGCAGAGGAATTAAAGGAACAGCAAATAAGAAGCCGGTCTGAATCTCGTTTTTCTGGGGATAGAGCTAAAATTAGAATTTATGAAAGTATGGGATTGGGTGCCACAAAATTTGTAGGTTATGACGCTCTTACGCATTCCTCTCCGATTGTTGGCATTTTGCTTGATGATAACGTTGTCGATCATGCATCTGAAGGTGACGAAGTAGAGATCGCTATGATAGAGACGCCATTTTATTCAGAAGGTGGTGGGCAAGTTGGAGATGCTGGGGTCCTCAATGGAAGCGGTGGGCAAATCGAAGTATTTGATACTCAGTCTGTGACGCCAGATTTGGTAATACATTTTGGTATTGTTAGAAAAGGTAAAATTGTAATGGGGGAAATTGTTGATTCTTATGTTGATCCAGTACGCAGAGAAAATACTGCCAGGAATCATACTGCTACCCATCTTTTGCATTCAGCACTTAGACAAGTTTTGGGAGAGCATGTTCGTCAGGCTGGATCCCTAGTGGCCCCTGATAGGCTACGGTTTGATTTTACACATGTACAACAATTAACTGATAACGAATTGCATCAGGTACAAACATTAGTTAATGAAAAAATTAGATATAACGCTAAGGTTCTAAAAAGTGAAGATTCTTATACTACTGCGATTAGAAAGGGAGCACTGGCATTTTTTGGGGATAAATATGGTGAAACAGTCAGATTGATTGAAATTGCGAATGGTGAAACCTTCAGTTTTGAAGTTTGTGGCGGAACACATGTTAGACGTACTGGGGAGATAGGTATTGTTCAAATTCTCGGGGAAACTAGTATTGGTGCCGGGATGAGGAGGTTGGAAGCGGTTACAGGACGCCATGCAGAACAACTCATATGGGATAGGTTCGTAAGTCATAATAGATTATCCGCTGATTTGCAGGTCCCAGTGCATGAGATAGAAGAACGCGTTGTAAAAATGAAGGAAGATTTAGCTGATTTGCGCAAAGAAATGTCTGATTTACGTCGTAAACAATCTTTGATAGACGCAGAAAATCTTTTATCTAAAGTACAAACGATTAACGATGTAAAAGTTTTAGCAACTCTAGTTGAATCTTCTGATAATGATTCTATGAGAGAGATCGGTGATTGGCTTAGAGACAAAATGGTTAGTGGAATTTTAATTCTCGGGGCGGTCATTAACGATCGGCCTTTATTACTTGTTATGGTGACGCAAGATTTGGTTGACAATGGAATAAATGCTAACGAAATTATTGAAACGGTTACGAAAACTATCCAAGGGGGAGGCGGAGGAAGTCCAAAAGTTGCTCAAGCGGGCGGGCGGGATTCTTCTAAAATTGAGCAAGCAATTTCTCAATCGCTTGACTACGTTAGGAGTATTCTTGAGTGAGAACATTAGGTATTGATTTTGGGGAAAAACGAATTGGATTAGCCATTTCAGATCCTTTGGGGATTTTGGCTACTCCTATAGAAACATTGGAGTTTTCCGAGATAGATTTGGTGGTTTCAAGATTGGCTGAAATAATTTCTGATCATTCAGTCACTCAAATAGTCGTTGGGATACCATGGAATTTGTCAGGTAAATCAAGCTCTCAAACCAAGAAGACTTTTGATTTTATTTCTTTAATTTCTGGGAATTTTGAAATTCCTATAAAACAAATTGACGAAAGATTTACTTCTGTTCAAGCGAAGAAGAAATTGCGTGTAGAGGACAAGAGATCACGTAAGAAACAGAAGAAACTCCCCAAAGGATCGATTGATTCTGCATCAGCTGCGATTATTTTGCAGACATATCTTGATGGCAAATAATATCAATTTTGTAAAATCAATCTAAAACAAAAAATCCCACCACTGTTTTACTAATCCGACTGCGGTATATTTATCTAACCATTTTCCCCCGTGAAGAACATATTCTTGAAATTCTTTGATTGCTAGAAGGAATGAAATTAGTAAGATATGTTTTTTAACGGTGAGTTCATGCTGATGGAAATAATGTTGATATAAAGCAATAGCAATAAACCAGAATTCGAATACATTTGGAAAGGCGAGTAGGATCCATCGGTTGCCAATGATTTCAAAGATTATTACTCCTACAATTCTGTAACAAAACAAAATAATGGAAATATTTCTTAATTGTGGATTCCACTTCAGGGTTACCCATAGAAAAGTCGCCATATATGTCAAGTCAAGCCATTTATCAAGGGATTGATAATTCCTTACACCACCCATGTCTAATAGGTTCATCATAAATAAATCTGACAGATCAATTACTATAGCAAGTAAAGAGCCTGCAAGTGCCCATCTCAACACAAGCAAAGCGCCAGCAATACGAACAGTGGATATAATTAATTCCTCAGTTGTCATTGTTCGCGCTTTCGAAAAGAATTGAAATGTTTTGCAAAAATTCTGAAAGAGTAATTAAATTTGATGTATCTATTGAAACCCTATGGATTCTAAGAATTATAATTTAACAATCATTTGAATTTGATCTGTACTTGAGGGGTCTGAAAGGGTTGTGAAGGCATCCTGTAAGCTGTCTAACGGTATGAATGAAGATTCGTTTATTAGGGGTGATACGTTAATTTTCCCAGTCCTAACTAATTCTAGTCCAACTCTCCAGTCTAATGGTTTTGCACCAAATACGGTTATTAGTTCAATTTCCCGAGCCTGCCAATTTACGGGCATTATAGAAACTGGTGCCCAAGGAATTGCAACTAAAACAACTTGTCCACCACGAGTTGCGGAATCTAATGCTTGATCGATTGTTGGTTTTGCAGCGGCACATTCAAACACAATATCTGCACCATTCCCATCCGTTAAATCCATTAAACTATCATCAAGATTTTCTGCCCCCGGATTAATTACGTGATCCGCTCCAACTTCGTGAGCAGCTTTTCTTCGAGATGGATTTAATTCAGAAACAATTACATTTTTGGCACCGGCGGCTTTTGCGGTTTGGATACAAAATAACCCAATTGGGCCTGCACCTATTACTAATACATTGTCACCTAACCTAAGGTTGGATTTCCTAACAGCATGAACTGCTACAGATATTGGTTCAGCCAGAGAGGCTTCTTCATCTGATACCTCATCAGGTATTTTTAGAGCTGCCCATTCTTCCATCAACATGTATTCTGCATATGCTCTAATTTCAACTTTTGTCATACCTTGAGTTCGGTAGTTGAACCGTGGGCCACGGACTAAGTTCGTATCTAGTTCAGGCGGGGGCTCCCCACCTCCAGTTACCCTATCTCCAATCTGCCATTTTGAGACATTTGAGCCGATTGAATGTACTTCACCGTAAAACTCATGCCCTAATACATGACCTGGAGCAACCGCATCAAACTGCCATCCGTGCACATCGCTCCCACAAATGGCCGAATATTTAACACGGACAACTATTTGATTAGGACCTGGATTAGGAGTAGGGATTTCCTCGGTCTGAATTAAAGAATTTCCTTTATATACACCTGCACGCATATGTCTCTCCTTACGGTTGGCAGGGGGAAATGCTTATTCGACACCTTCATTTTTTAGGTGGTCGATAGCCATCCCGACTGTAGTGATTTCTTCTGCGGCTTCATCACTTATTTCTACATCAAATTCTTCTTCGAAGCCCATAATTAGTTCTACAAGATCTAAAGAATCTGCGTTTAAGTCTTCGGTAAAAGAAGCATCTGAAACTACGTCAGATTCTTCAACTTTCAGTTTATCCACTACTACAGATATAACTCTTTCTTCTAAAGATGCCATTTTATTCCTCCATTTGTTTTAGAAATTTCAAGATTTATTTAAATATTGCTCCAAGTACACCGTTTACAAATTTTGATGAACTCTCAGATCCAAAAAAGTTTGCCAATTCTACCGCTTCGTTTATTGAAGCTCCTATTGGTGTTTTGTTGTAAATCATTATCTCATAAATAGCAATACGAAGTATGTTTTTATCAATCACAGATATTTGATCCATAGGCCAATCGGTGGCACTTTTAGATATTTCCACATCTATCACTTCTAAATTGTTTCGAACTCCATTAATTATAATTTGTGCGAAATCACTTAAATTGTGATGATTCCAATCGGTTTGTTTAAAATTCTCAATAGTAATTTTGGGATCATGATTAACTATGTCAACTTCAAATAGAATCAGTAGTGCTTGTATTCTAGATACATGAAAATTATATTGCCAGTTCGTACCAACAGAAATACTTTTTTTAGGGGTTTTTATGTTCATTACTATCCAAAATAAAATAAATCAATTTGTTAACTAGTTAGTTCCCGGATAGAATCTGGATCATTGATACTAAGGGTAGTAACGTTCTGCCCGAAACGTTTCATCATTCCTGATAGTGTTCTTCCAGGTCCGATTTCAATAAATTTTGTTATGCCCTCAGTGACCATGTAATCCATAGATTTGCTCCATTGAACGCAGGTGGAGATCTGGGAGATTAACTCTCGTTTGATATTCTCACCATTTGTAAGTGGTTCCGCATTACAATTTGCGATTATTGGGACTAAAGGGTCATGAAAATCGAGATTTGAAATTGTTTCGATTAACCCCTCTTTTGCGGGTTCCATTAGTCCAGAATGGAATGCTCCGCCTACTTTGAGGGGAATAGCTCTTTTCGCTCCTCTAGCTTTTGCAAGGTCTATTGCTCTTGCGATAGACATGTTTTCTCCGCTAATGACAATTTGATCAGGCATATTGATATTAGATATATATGCCCCTGTTTGAATCACGATTTCGGTCAAGCTACTCTCGTCTAATCCTATGATAGCTGCCATAGTCCCTGGGTTTTCTTCGCAAGCTTGTTGCATTAGTTCACCTCGTTTTAGGACTAATTTTAGAGTATCACCGATATTTAAAACTCCAGCTGCAGATAGTGCAGTGTATTCACCTAAGCTGTGGCCGGCCATCAAATGAGCATTTGGCATATTTTCTGAGCCTAATAGTTCTTCCATCGCTTTCATACAGGCAATACTGGTAGTAGTAATGCCTGGTTGTGTATTCATAGTTTGTTTCAGTTCGTCTTCGGGTCCTTCGAAAATTACTTTGCTTAGTTTTCGTCCTAGAGCTTCATCAGCTTGCTTAAATACATCTTGTGCTGCAGCAGAAGCTTTGAAAATTTCTAATCCCATTCCTACTTTTTGAGCTCCCTGTCCAGGGAACAAAAAGGCTGTTTTGGGCTCTTTGTAATCTTTGGTCATTCCAATAGTCATTTTGTAACCTTTAAAATATTTTACGAATTTTTAGATATCTGTTGCTTTTGCCATTCAATTAGGCCATCCCATTTTGATTCAATGTTGCTATTTTCACAGACACAATTGCTGATGTTTTTATTTTTCCCACATTGGTCGCATATTCCCAGACAACCAGTATCACAAATTGGTTTCATAGGTGTGCTGGTAAGAGAGTATTGCGTAATTGCATCCGAAAGGTCTAGCTGAAGTTTGGTGTTAATTTTGAAATTTTCGTCATTTTCAGCAGTTTTTGACTCGGTTTCTTCAAAACTTGTCTTGTTAGCCTCTATGTACTCTTCTTCAACTCGCAAATCAATTCGCTGATTAAATCCAGCGAGACATCTGCTACATTCAAATGGAATCAATGTTTTTAAAATTGCACTTATCCATATACCTCGATCGGTTCGAATCATATCGATTGTTCCAGTTAGATCTGGGTTTTTAGATTTCTTGTTGCTAGAATGGTTCCGAGTAATTGTTATGCAATCACTTGTACCGACTGGCTTGCTTATAAGATTGGCAACTTCAAAAATCATTTAAAAATCTTTTTGCAAAATTTGACCGCTCGAGGGATTCTATTTCGAATATTCGGTGATTGTCAATTATAAAACCATCTAAACTTAGGAAAAACTAGGAATTGTAACAATGGGATCATATGATGTAATTGTAATCGGTGCAGGCAATGCTGGTCTAAGTGCTGCTATTGCTGCTTCTGAATTAGGAGCAAAAACGTTGGTGCTTGAACGGGCTCCAGTTCATTTAAGAGGAGGGAACTCTTATTTCACTGGAGGACTTTTTAGATTCGCATACAATGGAATAGACGATATTCGGTCACTTATTTCTGAGATGTCAGATAAGGAATCTGAGAATGTAGATGTAGGCTCATATCCCAAAAACAAATTTTATGAAGATGTAATGAGAGTAACTGAAGGATTGGCTGATCCTCAGTTAGTTGAAATTTTGACCTCAAATTCTTTTTCTACAATGGAATGGTTAGCGTCCCATAGAATACCCTGGATTTTAGCTTATGGAAGGCAGGCGTTCGAAGACTCGGGGAAGATGAAATTCTGGGGAGGATTGATTCTGGAAGCGGTCGGTGCAGGCAAAGGTCTCTCGGATTCTCAGTTTTCCGCATTAGATAAATTGGGTGTGGAAGTCATGTATGATTCTCGAGCAATATCATTGTTGATAGATCAAAACTCAAAAGTCGAAGGTGTCAAAGTTCGACGCTCAAAACAAATGATTGAAATTAATGCTTCATCGGTGGTACTAGCCTCGGGTGGTTTTGAATCTAATCCTGAGATGAGGACACGCTATTTGGGTCCAGGCTGGGAATTAGCTAAAGTCCGTGGAACTCAATTTAATACTGGAGATGGGATACAAATGGCGTTGGATGTGGGAGCGCAATCATTTGGCCATTGGAGCGGATGTCACTCAGTTCAATGGGATTTTAACTCTCCTAATTTTGGAGATAGGAATATTGCAGATTTATTTCAAAAACATTCTTATCCTTTCGGAATATTAGTAAATATTTTAGGGGAAAGGTTTTTAGATGAAGGAGCCGATTTTAGAAATTATACGTATGCAAAATATGGTAGAGAAGTTTTGCATCAACCACAAAGGATTGCCTTTCAGATTTTTGATGAAAAAACTAAACATTTGCTTCGTGATGAATATAATATCCCTCAAGTCTCAAAAGTGACTGCTTCCAGTATTGAAGAACTGGGTGAAGGAATTGGTGTTGATCCTGCAGTGCTCGCTAAAACAGTGTCTGATTTTAATAATTCAATTGTTGATGCAGAGTTCAATCCAACTTTGTTAGACCAAAAATGTACTCAAGGAATTTTCCCTCCTAAATCTAATTGGGCTCAACCAATTGATACTCCTCCATATTCAGCATTTGCTGTTACATGTGGGATTACATTCACTTTTGGAGGATTGCGGATAAATTCCAATGCTCAGGTTTTGGAAAATGATGATTGTCCCATTGAAGGATTGTATGCGGCAGGAGAGCTGGTGGGGGGGCTTTTTTACAATAATTACCCTGGTGGTGCTGGATTAATGGCTGGATCAGTATTTGGGAGGCTGGCTGGTGAATCTGCTGCTAATAACGTATTGATCGGGAAGTTATAATATTTGTATCCTTTATGCTACTCTATAGATCGCTGTTAATTGATAGTTAGGATTTTGATGGAATACCAAGTTTTTCTAGATGCTGACGATACTTATGTAGGTGATTTTTCCGATCCGGAATCATTGCCAGAGGGGGAGATGTTGCCTCTTACAATAGGCGGTGTGGAAAAGATATATGTCATTATTCGTGCCCGCTCGAGGATGTCTATTCAAAACGGTAAAATGTACGATGGCGCACTGTGGGTCAAACAATGGGATTAGTTCGATTTAAAGTATACGGAGATTTCAATGATATTTGGAGATAATGATTTTCAATTTCAGGTTGATACAAATTGGGGGGATCTCCCTGAAGGGTTTGAATTTCACCAAGTTGCTGGTGTAGCGGTAAATTCTGATGATCAAGTTTATTTATTTAATCGGAGTAGTCATCAAATAATGGTTTTTGCAAGGAATGGTGATTTTATTCGTACGTGGGATCAAGAATTTGCTGGTCCTCATGGAATGTTGATAGGCGATGATGGCCATTTATATTTTGTTGATAGAGATGACCATGCTATTTATAAATATAATCAAAATCAAGAATTGCTTTTGACACTGGGGGTTGTTGGGACTCCTTCTGCAACAGGATATTCATCTGACCAAGAAGGGTTTTTAGTTAAAAATGCTGCGGGGCCATTTAATTTGCCTACTGGTATTGCAGTTAATTCGGATGGGGAAATGTTCATTTCCGATGGATATGGCAATTGTAGGGTTCACAAATATTCTCCTAGTGGATTGCTACTTACATCATGGGGTGAGCCAGGAACGAAAAACCCATTACAATTTAACTTGCCTCATGGGATAACTATTGATTCAAAAGATAGAGTACTAGTTTGTGATCGAGAAAATCATAGAATTCAAATTTTTGATCAAAATGGTGAATTTGAAACGATGTGGTCTGGATTCCGTCAACCCACTGATATTGCAGAGGGTCCAGGAGGAGAATTTTATATATCTGAATTGCAACATCGATTGACAATTGTTGATGCGAAAGGAAAGATTCTAACTCAGTGGGGCGGTGAAAGCAGCCGAGATGTTGGGATGTTTGTTGCTCCGCATTCTGTTGCTGTAGATTCATTCGGTGATATTTATGTTGGCGAAGTCTTGGAAGGTAAGAGAATTCAAAAATTTATTAGAGAAAGATAAGATAAATATTTTATTAGAGGGGATGATATGAGAGGCGATATCGCAGTTGCTAAAATTCTAAAAGCAGAGGGTTTGGAATGGATTAGTTGTTTTCCAAATCAAACATTGATTGATGCAGCATCATCTGTAGGGATACGACCGATTATTTGCAGGCAAGAAAGAGCTGGCGTAAACATGGCCGATGGGTACAGTCGTATTACCAACGGAAAAAAAATTGGAGTCTTTACGATGCAAAGAGGTCCGGGTGCCGAGAATGCGTTTGGAGGAGTAGCTCAGGCATATGCTGATTCAGTGCCAATACTATTGATTCCTGGTGGTTCCCCGAATGACCAAATCGGAATTCATCCCAACTTTGATTCTTTTGAACATTATGGTGGCATTACAAAGTATCTGGGTCATATCAATCAAGGTCAGAGAATTCCAGAAATGATGCGGATGGCATATACAAATTTAAAGCATGGGAGATTAGGTCCAGTAATGTTGGAACTTCCTTTGGATGTGGCAAATGGTGAGGTTTCTGAAGAATCTATGCAATATCAGCCTGTGAAAGTTCATAAGTCTGCCGCAAGTGAAGATGACGTAAGGGAGTTAGTTGCTGCTATTTTATCTTCTAATTCTCCTTTGATTCATGCCGGGCAGGGGGTTTTATATGCAGAAGCAACTGATGCTTTAACTGAATTTGCTGAATTTACAAATATTCCTGTAATGACAACATTGAATGGAAAAAGTGCTTTCCCTGAAGATCATCCATTAGCTCTTGGGACTGGTGGGAACTCAGAAACCAAAATGGTAGGTCACTTTGTCTCCAAAGCCGATTTAATTATTGGGATAGGTTCTTCACTCACTGATTCAACTTTTGCTACTTCTTTACCTCATGGAATTACTTATGCTCAATCAGTTAATTGCGCAGAGGATCTCAACAAAAATCATAGTGTTTCGTTTGGGGCAATTGGGGATGCAAAAATTGTTTTAATTCAAATGCTTGAAGAGGCAAAACGACAATTGGGTGAAAATGGACGAGATGATTCGAATGGGGTTAGGCAAGAGATTCAAAAAGTAAAACAAGAATTTTTGGCGGAATGGTCTCATCGGATCAATTCTGATGAAACACCCATAAATCCTTATCGTGTCATGAAGGAGCTCAGCGGATCACTAGATTTAAGGAATTCTATTGTCACTCATGACAGTGGATATCCAAGAGATCAATTTGCACCGTTCTGGCCTGCATTAGAACCTAGGTCATATATTGGTTGGGGCAAATCCACTCAATTGGGCTATGGACTTGGTTTGGCACTAGGAGCGAAAATCGCTGCACCGGATAAACAGGTGGTAAATGTTATGGGGGATGCAGCATTTGGGATGTCTGGTCTTGATATTGAAACTGCCGTACGAGCTGAAATCCCAATATTAACTGTTGTATTAAATAATGGAGTTATGACAAATTATAGCCATCATATGCCTATTGCTACTGAACAATGGGAGAGTAATGCCTTGGGAGGTGATTATAGGGACGTTGCCTTGGCATTAGGTGCCTACGCGGAACGAGTAGAATCTGCTGATGAAATCAAGCTTGCAGTTGATCGTGCCCTAAAAGCGAATAATGAAGGGCAACCTGCACTCCTTGAGATTATGGTTAAGGAAGAACCATTTACTCCCAAATACTATTCTGCTGATTCTTATTAATGGGATTGAAAAATTTAATTAGTTTGAATTCACTCGTCCCTTAGGAGCATCAGGGGTCAGCAAATATTTTTTCACATCTTCTCGGAATTTAACCTCTGAGTCATCTTCTGGAGCATAGCCAAGTTTTTCACGGGCGTTTGATAATGACCAAAATGCTCGAGTATTGTTACTTATTCCATAAACTACTTGCCATGGGATTCCATGTTCATTTTCGATGTTTTCTGCTTCGATCGCTTTCATAAATAATTGTGTAATGTCACGTGGACTAATATAGGCCCCTAAATCTCTTTTGAATAAATCTAAGTCAGGCAAATAGTTTTCTATTTTTAAAGGTCTGGGTGCCCCAATTCGTACAAAAACAGTTTCAAGTTGTTGATTCCCTGAAGAAGATAAGGAAGTATGTTTTTCTTTTCCAGAACTGTCTCTAAAACCCCATTCACCTCCGCAAGAAAATAAGAAACCTAGGTGCTCGTATGATGCCTTTGCCCACCCATAGAAATTATCCGATAAAGGTATTCTACTTGTTTCTAGCACCTCCATTTTGCGTTCATGAATTAGGAAATGTTCGTAAAAGTCGGCAGCATGGTTTGAACTTGCTACAACTACTCTTGGTACCTTATTGTCGTAGGCAGTTCGCAGGATATTGTAAACCATTTGTACATTTTCACGTTCTGAAAAATAATGATCTAGTGGATTCCCATTTCTTGCTTTATGTCCCAGGTGAATAATGCCATCAAGGTCATGAAACAGATCAGAATATTTTGAGCGATCTTCGTCAATAAAATCAGCTATTTCGACACCCTCAACGCTATTTCCTTGTCGGTCCTTCGAGGTGATATCTCTTAGAACCAAATCATATTTTTCACGGAATGTTGGAAGGATTTGGCTTGCGATGTATCCAGCAGCTCCGGTTATTAGAATTTTCTTTTTGTGTGTAGTCATCTTGTCTCCTTGATTGATTTAAAAGTTAAGTAGACTTTTCTTCATTTTAATGTGTAGTATTCCGGCTTCTTCGAATTCTTTTCCATAAGCAACATATTCGTTAGATTCATAGAAATTTTGTGCATGGATCTGGGCATGTAATTGTACTTCCACACATCCTATCCCTATAGCTTTTGTTTCTAGCAAATTAAGAATTCTGGTTCCTAATCTTTCTCTTCGATATTCAGGCATTACTGCCATGCGTCCTATTATTGCAATCGGATCCTGATTTCTAAAAATTCGCCCTGTAGCGATGACTAATTTTTGATGTATTGCGATTGCATGATGTGCATAAAAATCATATTTGTCAATTTCTTCTTCGATTGGCACAGATTGTTCTTTTACAAAAACTTTCATCCTTAGATTTTTCAGGAGCGAAAATTCTTGCTGGGTTTCAGCAAATTTGAAATTGCATGAAGTGTTAAAATGATGAGAATTTGAGTTAAGTTGGTTCATAATAAATTGTAGAGTAATTTGGAGTTTTAAAAGATGAATGTTATTAATGCTAAACAGATTGAAGAGTTATCGAAAATCGATACTGCGACTATAGCTAATGCAGTGGAACCTTTCAACTTCCGAAGTAATACTGAAGGGTTTATGGGAATGGACGTGAGTTGTATGTTCCCAGATTTAGGAGTGATGGTTGGTCAGGCAGTGACTGTTACTTTGGATACTACTACCCACGGCAGAAAGCATGATCAAAATGTTAGATTTGAACTGTTTGAAGCGATTGAGCTGGCACCCAACCCAGTGGTTATCGTGATGAAAAATATAGGCTCTAGAGAATCGCATAGTTGTCATTTTGGTGATGGACTCGCTACCATTTGCAGTAAATTGGGTGCGATTGGAGTCGTTACTGACGGTGGTGTGAGAGATATTGATACTGTATTTGAGATGAATTTCCACTACTTTGCACCTGGAGTAGTACCTGCACATGGCAATTTTGGTTTTCATGAAGTTGGTGTCCCGGTAGAAATAAGTGGAGTAACTGTCGAACCTGGAGATATCATTCATGGTGATGTGAATGGAGTTGTAATGATTCCACCTGATAGAGTTGATGACGTAATTAATGAATCTCACAGAATCTTGAAAAGGGAATCAGAATTGAGAGAATGGGTTTTAACCGAGGAATTCAGTATTGATAATTTAAGAAAAAGGATTGGCTGAAGATCAGATTACAATCCTTTTATTCTTTAGGGATCTGATTGCAGTTTGGGCAAATCCTAGCCCCTCAAGAATTTCGTCAGTATGCTGTCCTATTGTAGGTGCTCCTACATCACTTAACTTTCCAGGAGTCCTTGAAAAAATGAATGGCAACCCTGACATTCGAATATTGTCAGAAGTTGGCATTTTTAACTCTGTCAGCATATTGGTTGATTTTGCCTGGGGTTCTTCATGAATTTCTGACATTTGGCGAGATATTCCTGTTCTAATACCTTGTTTTCTTAGATTGGATTCCCAAGTTTTTGCGGTTTTAGATTTAAAGATCTTGGAAAAGGATTTTGCAATCTTATGTGAATTTTGATGTCTAGATTTTATCGACGGGAATTCGTTGACAAACTCTTTTAAATCTAAAAACATGCATATTTTCTTCCAGGACAGATCATCCGAACATGAGATAAAAATCCATTCATCAGACGTTTCATAAAAACGATATGTGGCAGAAATACCTAGGTGATTTTCATCAATTTGATTGTCATTGATAGAAACAAATTCCGCAGATTGTAAAGCAGTAGCAGCATTTAGAAGATTTGTCTCCACAAGTTGTCCCTCTCCGGTCCTTTTTCTATGGAATAACGCCATTGATATCCCGAATGCCGCAAGGATGGCTGCGGAGTAATCAGAGACAGCAGTTCGCAGATATATTGGAGGATTTTCTACTCCTCCTTGGTCAACCATTATTCCACTTTGGGCTTGCATTAAAGGGTCGAATGCGGGGTTATTGTGAAATGGTCCAGAACTGCCATAACCAGTCACTGAGGAATAAATTATGGAAGGATTATGGGTTTTTAAAGTATCGTAATCTATTTTTAGCCTATGTGTGATTCCTGGTCGGAAGTTTTCATTTACTACGTCTGATTGGGCTACAAGTTGGTATAGGATATTTCTTCCTTCTGGATGCTTGAGGTTTAAGCAAAGGGCTTTTTTGCCCCTATTCCACGAGTTGAAAGGAGCACCCATGCTTCTGAAAGCATCACCCGATTCAGACTCTATCTTGATTACATCTGCTCCGGATTCCGCCAGTAAAGTTCCGCAGTATGCCCCTGCAATGTACCCGCCTAGGTCCAGTACTTTTATTCCCTCAAGTGGATAACTCATGATTCTTTACAGTTTTCTTGAGGAATGATTTTATTTTGTGCCATATCAATCAGCTGGGGTTTTGAAAACTTCAGGGCTGTCAAAATTTCCCAAGTATCTTTTGATTTGAGTCCAATGGGCTTTCCAATATCTCCAGGAGTTTTAGACATTTTGATGGGTATTCCAAATTGGTGTGTTGCATCTATTTGAGGGTTATTATTTTCCACAAGGATTTCATTATGGATGACTTGTGGATGACTAAGAAATTCTGATCTATCAGATGCTGGTGCACTCGGAACGTCAGCATTTGATAGTTCATTGAGCCAGTATGATTTATTTTTAGCCTTCAATATAGGTTTAATTATTTCGTGAAGAGGTGCTTGGTTCTCAGAGGGGATATTCCAAGGCGCTCCAAAGAATCTCTTATCTTCTGCAAGTTCGGGCATTTTGATCGCAGAGCAAAATTTTCCCCAAAAAACTTCATTTCCTGCAGCTACGAAGATCCATCCATCACTACATTCGTATAATCCATATACAGGATTTCTGATTTGGTGAGAGTTAGAGGTGATTGTTGGTGATTGTGAGTAGAGTGAGGAGTCGTTAGTAGTAACAATTGTGTATTGTGGTCTCATTCCAATTGCCCCAAAATATAAAGGTACTTCTATTTTTTGTCCCATATTGCTACTTTCACGTTCGAACAAAGCGGTAGTAATTGCAAAACTTGCTAGAAAAGCAGTTCCGTAACTAACAAATGGAATTTTTACGTACATCGGAGGAAAATTTTTCCCTCCTTGATCACCATGAATACCTGCAATCGTTGATACGATTCCATCATCAGCTGGAATGTCTGACAATGGACCTGATTCTCCAAATGGTGGCATTGCACAATAAAGCAACTTGGGATTGATTCCTTGAACCGTTTTAAAATCCAAATGAAGTGATTTGGATTTGCTTGGCAGCCAATCTTCAATAATTACATCGGACGTTTTGATTAGTTGCGTCAAAGCATGAAATCCAGTTTTTTGTGTGTAATCTAATTCCAAACTTCTTTGACCGCGATTCCATTGTTCCCAAATCTGATTGTTTGTATCAATGCCATCGATGTTGGATTCTGACTGGAAGGGCAGATTTATCCGTATAATTTCGGCACCCATATCTGCCATTAACATGGATGTGTATGATCCAGCGATGTGAGTAGAGAAGTTGAGGATTGTTATTCCATTTAATGCTTTAATGACCGAAATTACCTTTCTAAGTGATTCTAATCGGTTGAAAAATTGGAAATGAATTTATTAAGGTATTTTATAGTAATAGGAATTTAAATGAAATGGAGGCAAACATGGGTTCAATTTCTACTCTCAAAGTAGCAGCAATATCGTTAATTCTGGGCCCAGTGATTGCGACGATATGTTATTTTGTTCAGCAACTACTTGTATTTGATGGTGTGGAATACGGAAGTTCAGCATCGTGGGCAAGTTTAGCCGCGGAAAATGCATCTCTTACTGTCATAACATCTATTATCATCCCACTCGCTTTGATAATGTTGGTGTATGGGCTCTTATATATAGCTAATGAAATTCGAGGAAATGGAAATGGCGATGCATTGGCTAGTTACTCTGTTCCTTTGCTGATTGTAGGATTTATAGGATTCGTCTTTTCTTCAGGAATCAGTATTAGTGCTGCTAATTTCCCTGAACCAGCAGCAGCAGCATCAGCAGCATTCCTTACGGCTGCCGGGATCAACGCTATTTCAGGAATTTTCTTTAGTCTTGGGTTTGCAGCAATATTTTTTGCTATGGCGACTAGAGATGAATACAACAGTAAGTTAGCTAATATTGCAGGATTGCTTGCACTTGTTTCAACGGTGGCTGGAGTAGTTGGATTGGTTGCATCTGATTCAAATGAATTGATGACACAAATAACAGGAATCACTTACATTGTTCATACGATTTATGCAATTTACATTGGAAGTGGTCTTCTAAAAAGAGCATAGTTTTAATTCTTAAACGACAAAATTCCCACACGAGAAACTAATATCTCCTTGTGTGGGAATTTTCAATACAAGATAATATTGTTTCAAATTTGCAAATGAATTAAAACGAGTATATTGTATTTGCAGGGGGCTGTAGCTCAGCAGGGAGAGCGCTTCAATGGCATTGAAGAGGTCAGGAGTTCGATCCTCCTCAGCTCCACCATTATATCTTTATCATGGTGCCCAATGACTTTATTAAATGATATTCAGTCTAAATTAAATCCAACTAAAATTGGAAAGTTGTTGACCCCAAAAGATATTGGGGAGATTTCCAAACTTGTTTCAGAAACATCTCACCGAGGCAAATCGATTTCCATTGCTGGTTCAATGCATTCAATGGGGGGACAGCAATTCTCTAGTAATGATTTTTGTGTTTCGACTAGGGGTTTTAACCAAATTGACCGTATAGGGGATGATTTCAATCAAGTGAGAGTTCAGAGTGGAGTTATTTGGCCAGAGCTTGTGCAGTGGTTGAAAAATGCTCAAGTTGATTCTCAGAGGCCTATGACAATCATCCAAAAACAAACTGGTGCTGATGATTTGACGATAGGGGGCGCTATATCGTCAAATATCCACGGAAGAGTCCTAAACAAGAAACCAATTGTTGATGATGTAAATGGGTTTAGTATTACTACTTTTGATGGTGTAAGGAAGTATTGTAGTAGGTCAGAAAATTCAGATTTGTTCTCAAATGTGATTGGTGGTTATGGATTATTTGGCTTTGTTGATTTTGTAGATTTGAAATTAACAGAAAGAGTGAAATTAATAAGGAAAGTAAGTGAGATATCGCTCGATGAGGTAATTCCATCTTTAGAACAATCTGTTAGAGATGGTGCAACTTATGGCGATTTCCAGTACATGACTGATGAAGGCTCGAATGATTTTTTGTCCAAAGGAATTATGTCAGTTTATTCACCTGTAGAAAATGAAACTCCAATTTCAGAATCTCAGATTGGGTTGACCCCTGATGATTGGAAAAGGCTTTTTGTTTTAGCGCATATTAATAAAAAACAAGCATATATTGACTATAAGAACCACTATGAAATTACAAACGGACAAATTTATTGGTCTGATGAGCATCAATTTAGTCCATATATTCCTGAAGCTACAGATTTGCTTAACCATCAGATGAGTTGGGGGAATTATCGTTCTTTAGTCCTTACTGAGCTTTATGTGCCTAGAAATGCGTTTGTTGAATTTATGACGCATGCAAGAGAAAAACTGTTGTCACTCGATGCAAATGTGGTCTATGGAACTGTGAGACTAATTCAGAATGAACAAGAAACATTTTTAAATTGGGCAAAAGAAGATTATGTGTGTGTGATTTTTAATTTACTTGTAGACCATTCAGATGAAGGTATCTCTATCGCTAAGAATCAATTTCGTGCTTTGATAGATTGCGCACTTGAAGAAGAAGGGTCGTATTATTTGACGTACCACAAATGGGCTAGAAAGGATCAAGTTGAAAAGGCTTATCCTGAATTTAAAGAATTTTTACAAAACAAAATTCTCTTTGATCCTCATGAAGTTTTTGTGAGCGATTGGTATAAGCATTATAAGAGAATGTTTTTTTAAAAGTTGGAATTATACAAGGATGCTTGGTGATAGATATGACTTACAAACAATTTGATCTCACAGGGAAAGTAGCTCTGATAACTGGGGGTAATAGTGGAATCGGATTGGGGATGGCATCAGGACTTGCTGAAGCCGGTGCATCAATTTGTATATGGGGCACGAGTAAAGAAAAAAATATTTCTGCGAAGAAAATACTCGATAAGTTCGGAACTCAAATTATTTCCTTCTCATGCGATGTTTCAAATGAAAACGAAGTGAATGATGTTTTTTTGGAAACCGTGAAGATTTTTGGAAAAGTAGATGCATGTTTTGCAAATGCAGGTGTCGGTGGATCAGCCGAATTCGCTGATTTTCCGACTGATTTGTGGCACAAAATAATCAATATTAATTTAAACGGTACTTTTTATACTTTTAGAGCCGCTTCGAGGCACATGATTGATAGAGGAGTGGGTGGAAGGTTAATTGCTACTTCGAGTACTGCTGCTATTCATGGTGCTGCTCGCAGTGAAGCTTATGCAGCTTCTAAAGGAGCAATAATCACTATGGTAAGGGGATTAGCAGTGGAGTTGGCGCGATATGGGATTACTGCGAATTCGATTGTTCCAGGTTGGGTTGAAACCGCGATGACTTCTCCAAGGGTTGGGGATCCTAAGTTTGAAGATAGAGTAATGAAACGTGTCCCACTTCGGAGGTGGGGTAAGCCTGAAGACTTTGCAGGTATTGCAGTTTATCTGGCTAGTGATGCATCTTCGTATCAGACTGGTGAAGAGTTTGTAATTGATGGCGGATATACTCGCTTTTAATTGCTGACAGCCGGTTTTTTTGATGTTAAGGTTCCAGTATATAGTTTTTGTAGTTTGAAGGAGGGATAAATGCCTGATAAAGAACATGATTGGGAATTCGGAATAAGAGAAGAAGGTCATGTGGGAGACTCTACAGAAGGAAGTGTGGTTTTAGGAGAAAATGGTTTCAATTATGAATTGTCTGGAGACAATTGGGGGGAACTGCCTGAAGGATGGGTATACAAAGAGGCTACTGCAGTTGATGTAGATTCAAAGGATAGAGTGTATGTGTTCAATCGTGGGACTTGTCCTGTAATTGTCTTTGATACTGATGGAAAAATTATAGATACTTGGGGTGAAGGGATCTTTAAGAATCCTCATGGTATTACAGTTGGCCCAGATGATGAATTGTTTTGCGTTGATAACGGAGATAGTACTGTCAGAAAATTTTCCTCTGAAGGGAAACTTTTGATGACTATTGGCGAACCAGGTGAGGGATCTCCTAAGATGAGTGGAATCCCATTTGCAAAACCTACGCATGTGGCAGTGAACAAGAGCAATGGTGAATTTTTTGTTGCAGATGGATATAGTAACGCGAGTGTGCATAAATATTCACCCGATGGGAAGCTTCTCTTGACTTGGGGCGAATCTGGTACTGGCCCTGGTCAATTTAATATAGTTCATAATGTAGTGGTAGATTCAGATGGATGGGTCTATATTGCTGACCGGGAAAACCATAGAATCCAGGTATTCGACTCAAATGGAAATTATGAGACTCAATGGGTCAATATGTCTAGAGCAGCTGCAATTTGTTTGGATGATGGAACGGGCACAGATTTAATGTATGTGGGGGAATATTTTTCTGGAATCGGATCAAATGATGTTGGAACAGATTTAGGTCCTAGAGTGTCGATCATGAATCTTCAAGGTGAAATTCTTGCCAGAGTTGGCAGAGAAAGCTACGGTGATCAGACTGGCAGATTTTATTCTCCACATGGGATTGCGGTTGATTCAAAAGGGGACATATATGTAGCGGAAGTTTCTTGGAGTGATTATGGTAGTCATCTTGAACCTCCAAGGGAATTGCGCTCCATGCAGAAATTAGTAAAGATTTGAACCGGTAAGAATCTTTGATGGATAAGGTTAACCTCGCAATAGTTGGTTGTGGTGACATTTCACAACTAAATGCTCCTGGATATCTTAATCACGAAAAATGTAACGTATATGCTTTGTGTGATTCAAATCCCCAAAAAGCTACGATGCGTGCAAAACAATGGGGCATTAATCCGAAAATATTTTCGGATTATGAAGACGTTTTGAATGATCCTAATATTGATGCAATAGAACTGTTGACACCAACTTATATGCATCCAAAGCAAATTATAGATGGATTGAATGCAGATAAACATGTTTCTTGTCAGAAGCCTATTGCATCGACGTTGGCAGAAGTCCAAGATATCCAAAAAGCAGTTGAAACCAGCTCTTCAAAATTCCGTATTACTGAGAATTTCATATTTTATCCTCCATTGATTAAAGCTAAAGAGTTGTTAGATTCTGGCGCAATCGGTGACCCTTCGATGATTCGTATCCGTACACTTCGAGCAGGAGGTAAAATGCCGGTATCAAACTCAACTATTGATTTCAGCCAAATGAATGATCCTCACTCAGATTCATTAATTTGGCGCGAAGATCCCAATTTGCATGCGGGTGGGAATGTATATGATGATGGGTGGCACAAATTTGCTACTGCAATTTGGTGGATTGGAGAAATCGATCAAATGTATAGCTTTTTAACCAAGAACGCTTCACATCTTGATGATTCCCCCGCGGTAATTTCATGGAAGTTCAAGGATAGAAATTGTTTAGGTGTTTTGGATTATTCGTATGCAGAGGGGATGAAAATTCGAAGCAAATATTATCCAGTTGATGAGTTTTTCGAAATTCAAGGATCTAAGGGTGCAATATTTGTGACTCGATGTAGTGGGGAAATGCTGGATCTTCCTCCAGTAATTCTTCAGACTGGGTCAGATACTCATTCAATTCAAGTCCCCATGGACTGGATAGAAGGCTTTAATGGGGCTGCGAGGCATTTTATAGATTCAATATTATATGATGAGCAACCTCAAATGGATATTCATTTCTCCAAGCATACACTTCAATCAGCGCTTTCTGCCTATGTTTCGTATGAGAAGCAAATGCCTGTGAATCCAATAGAATTAATTTAAATGATTATCTATGCTATAAATTGATGTAATAGATAAATCAGTGAAACTTTTGAATATTAAAACTAATATTTTGGTTATAGTATCTTTGACCTTGTTATTTCTTGGGTGTTCGAGTCAATCTCAGATTCAAGATTCTGTCTCTTTGGAAGATTCTAAAATAATGCCTTCTGCGGAGGGAAAAACCACATCCAAACAAGGATTAGCGCATTCAGAAAATCTAAACCAATCAACCCCCAAAAATGAAACAATTAATCTTCAATCTGATTCTGAGTATAAAATAATACTCGAAGGTAATATTTCTCGAGAAGAGATGAAGTGGGGTTGGTCTTTTTCAGCGATTGCTGGTGATCGCATACGAATTATTAGGATTACACCGGACGGAAGTCTGATTGACTTTCATCACGTTGAAGTTTCTTTATATTTGGATGGATTAGAGCAAATTATCGGAAAGGATGCCGATTTAAATGATGTTTTGCTTCCAAAGACTGCGATTTATAATTTAGTGCTTCGGGTAGGGGATTATGAGACAACTCATGGCGATTTTGTGATCGAGTTAAGGTCACAAAACGAACTTGAAGTAGAACGCAATCACCTATTCCAAACTGATCCGTTAGATTCGCTTGCTCAAAGAGTAGATTCCAGATTAGGAGGCTGTGTTATATCGAATGGTCTTAATGGAATCCCAAAAGATTTAAGGATAATTGGTCCTATTACTAGAACTAATGATGTCAGGCCATTTAGTAAAAAGATGATTGCTTATGGGATCACTTTGATTTCAGGGGATGATGTTTCAGATGAGTTCATGATTGAAATTGCTGAAATTATCGAAGAAATTTTTTCTGAACACCCGGGAACAAATTCTGAGTTGCAAGATCAATTGTTAGGGAATTTGCACAAATATAGAGCAACAATTCCTATATTTAATGGAGAGCCATATTTCTTGAAATCTTCTCATTGGATCGAGTATGAATTTCTAAAGAAGAACAATAGTATTTGTGATGTGATAAAAAAACATGAAGTAGCTGATAAGTATCAAGCTAATGAGATTGTAGAACACCTGCTTCATATAATTTCAGACGTTGGACTCTTATATACTTTCCCTGATAAATGGGGTATTGGTGAGAATTCTTTAATATATTCGATAATGCTTGAGTCGATCGAAGAAGAGGTGTTTAACGTTGATAATTATTTCATTGATGGATTTCCAGGCGAAGAAGAAATTGTTAGGAGAATTTTTATTCAAGAATTCGCTTACTGGGGGATCTTAAGTTTTTGGGATTTGATTTCTGAGATTGCTCCAGATGATTTTAAGAGCGAATGGAAAGTAGGCGATGCTGAAGAATTAAAACAAAAAATTCCACGTTTTGAAATCCTACTTAAAAAAACTGTAGCTGAAGTGATGGGACCTCCAAAGGATAGTTTGGTTACATTTTTAGAAATTAAATCTTCACACAACTTCTCAGATCAAAACCAATCCATTTCGAAAGATGAAAAACTTTCTCCAGATTTTAATCTTGACCATCAAAGATCAATTGAAGGAGAAATTTCTAGAGAAGAGATGACTTGGGCTTGGTCTTTTTCCGGAATGGCTGGTGATAGGGTTCAAATTTCCAGGATTTCACCCGAAGGGAGTTCGATAGACTTGAGTCACATCCAAGTAATTTTGTATGTGGATGGGTTGCGGCAAGTAATTTGGGTGGAGCAAGATTTAAAAAACATCTCATCCTATAAAAAGGATTTTTTTCTTCCTAAGACAGGTGTTTATAATTTAGTGGTCAATGTCATTAATAGTGAGGTAACAAATGGGCCTTTTGTGATTGAATTAAGATCATCAAACAGGATTGAAATAGAACCCAATTATGTATTATTTCAATCTGATCCAAACAGAAATACGACACTAAATAGTGTTGAAAATGATGCAATTATTTTAACACATATTAATGGAGATTTAATACCAAAGTTGACTTCCGCAGGTAGTGATGAATGTGATAATAGGATTGAAGAATCGCCATTTTGTGTAGAAATATTGTCTTATGAAGGAGTTTCTCAAATTGCAGTTGATCAGGTAATTAATGGGATGAATGCTTTGGCAGATTATTACATTGTTAGAGAAGAAGAATTGCAAAAACCTTGGAGTGGATTTGGACCTGACGGAGGCCTCCAAAATTATGTGGGAGTGATCTTGTGGCATTCAGAAAAGTCTGATCGCGAGATGATCAAAAAAGATGCTTGTCAGTTCCGTATAGTAGCCTCTGCCCCTAATGTGCCTTCAGATGATATCCAATGCATTAAATCAATTGATGCCGCATTGGAATTCAGTGAGCAAGCTGCAATGCATGTCTCAGGAACTAAAGCCAATAATGGTTTCATTATATATTTTTCAGAATATGCCTGGAAATGGTATCCCACTGGCCGATTACACAATAAATTAAATGATCCAAGGAAAATTTCTGCTCACGAATTTATGCATTCTTACCAGGCAACACATACGAACAATATGACTATTCAATCACCAGACTTAATTCCTAATGAAGGGCCAGTTTGGTTTGTTGAAGGTTCTGCTGAGTATGCAGCTATTCGATCTACAGCTCTCAAAGGATGGGGTAATTGGAGACAAATGGTGAATTTTCACTATGCTTTAATTAGTTCCACTGTTTCAAAGTTCCCAGAAATTTCAATATCTATGAATGAGACAAGAGCCGATCGCAAAAGCTTGGAATCTAGAGAATATGCGCATGTTTTAACATATGAAATGGGTTTTTGGGCTGTTGCATTTGCGATTTCGATTTCTAGCCACGATGCTGTGATGGTTGACTACTGGGATGACATTGAAGAATTTGGGCCTACGGGATCTTTTGAAAAAAATGTTGGCGTAGATTTGGAGACATTCTATATGTTATTTTATGATTTCATGGAATTAGACAAAGAAGTTCAGGTGAGTGAAATTTTGAATCAAATTAATTAGATCATTCCCGAACTCTTGTTGGCTTTGATAGTATAATTCACGATAGTTAATTCACTCTTGGTTTGTTTAAATGATTTGTCCTGCGTGTAAAAAAGAAAATCCTGACTCAAAATTCTGTATAGAATGTGGTGCAGAATTAGATCTAGGCGGAGATTATTCTTTAGAAGATCTAAAGAATCAAGTTCAGTTTCTTAGGTCGGAAGTTCGTGAAATTCAGTCTGTAATTAGAGGGTCTAAAACAGGTTCTGAGGATGTGCAATCTAGAAAAGATCTGTTAACTCCCAAAAAGCCTTCAAACGGCTTTAAAATTCCCGGATGGGAACTGCTATTGGGAGGTAATTGGTTAGCAATTATCGGTGTAATAGCTGTATTTATAGGAACTGCATTTTTTCTGAAACTTGCTTTTGAAAATGATTGGATTAATCAAACAAATCGAATTTTGCTGGGCGTTTTTGGTGGTATGGTTTTTCTGTCCATAGGAGAAATCTGGAGAAATAAATATACCAGTTACTTCAATATTATTACTGGTTGCGGTATTGCGATTTTATATTTAACAATTTTCTCGGCATATGCACTGTATTCAATTATTGGATATTATTTTGCATTATCCTTTATGTTGATTGTAACTATACTGTCAGTCGTTCAAGCGTTGAGAAATAATTCTATGATTTTGGCTGTTCTAGCAGTTGTTGGTGCTTTCGCAGCTCCTTTCGTATTATTGGCATTTGATGGTATTGACTTCGTGCAAGGTAGCGTTGGTTCAGTTGATTGGCTCTTGTATATTATTTTAATAGATCTAGGGGTAATATTCTTAGCTACGTTTAGAAATTGGAGTTGGTTTTCATTCATTGCGTTGCTCGGGTCTCTAATCAGTTACGCTTTTTGGGCTTCAGAAAACTTTGATAACGTATCGTTGTTAGTCTCACAAGGTGGGATTTCAATAATCTTTTTGTTAATTCTTGGTTCAACTACACTTTTTAATTTTCTTTGGAAACGACCAGTAAAGGGGTTTGATTACAGTTTAATCCTCATTAATTCTGCTGCATTTTTGTTTATCACTTACATGAATATGTGGGATTCTCATCGAGAATGGTTAGGTGCATTGACTATAGTGGTTGCAGGTTTATATGCCTGTCTATCGTATATTTCGTATAGGTTGAGATTGCAAGAAAATGATTTTTCGACGTTTTTGCTTGGGATTTCCGCGGTATTTGTTGGAATAGCATTTCCTGTTCATTTCCAATATGATGCTCCAATTGTTCTCATTGCTTGGTCGATAGAAGGTTTCATTTTGACTTGGCTATCTATTCGGTTAAATGTATGGCAGATAAGATTTTATGCTATTTTTACTTATTCTGTGATGATTGTGTCGTTGATTATATTTTCAATGTCTAGTGATTTGGAAAATTTCATTCCTATTCTAAATTCGAGATTCGCTACATTTGCTACTGGAATTTTCTCTATGTATGGTTCGTTCTATTTGATGAGACAAAAAATGATTTTAGATCCAGGGAGTCTCAGAATTTTCCTTTTTAAATCTTCCGTGATTAGGATTGAAAAACTAGCGGCTGGTTTGCTAATTGCCGCAAATTTTCTAACAATTTGGATTTTTAGTGCAGAAATAATTTCTGTAATCGATAGTGATTTGGTGAATTTGAATGATGAAGTGGGGAATCATATTAAAAGTTTGTCATTGAGTCTGCTGTGGGCAGTGTATGCAAGCATAATTTTGATTTTAGGTATAGTTTTCAAGTTGCCAAAACTAAGGATTTCAGGGTTGCTTTTATTGGCGATTCCTGTGGCGAAATTATTCTTATATGATACATTTCAACTAGATCAGATTTACAGGGTAATTGCATATTTTTCTTTAGGTGCAATTTTATTGTTTGGTGGATTGCTCTACCAACGTTTCAATTCTCACATCAAAGAATATTTGTTAAAGTCCTGAAACCAATTCAAAATAGTTAGTAAGGGAATTTCAGTAATGTTTCTTAAACTAAGCACTCTTATAGAACGCCTACATGGAGTGGTGTTGAATAAAGGAGATCAGGGACACGAAATCAAGGTTGCTGGATCTGAATTGGCTAAGGTTCCAAACGTCGAATTTATTTTAGGCTTCTCAGATTCGAATTAGGACATGGTGATATAAATGATATTAAAAGATTTAAAACTTCGTGTGGTAAATGTTCCTAAGCCAGGGGTAATGGATAAATCGCCTGAAAAATCAGATCCAGATCAAGGCGTTAAAACACAATTGGTGCTCGTGACAGCGATTTCGGATACAGGAATTGAGGGATATGGGTTTGGTTGGGGAACTAAAGGTGGTATGAGATTAGCACATACAATTGCAGAAGTTTACAGGCCTGAAGTTATTGGTGAAGATGTCGAATTTAGAGAAAAATTGTGGCAAAAAGCTCATAAAGCAGATAGGCTTGGCGGTCTTGCATCAGTCAATTCATATGGCCCCGTGGATGTCGCATTGTGGGACTTAGCTGCCAAGGCTGTTGATAAACCTCTATATAAGTTCATAGGGGCATATAGAGATAAAATTCAAGCGTATGCTAGTTCACCATTTCTATCTAAGCCTGAAGAGTATGTAGAATTAGCAAATATGGCGAAGGCTGAAGGGTATAATGCTTTCAAGTTACACCCCCCAGGTGATCCTGACCTAGATATAGAATGCTGCCGTGCTGTAAGAAAATCCGTGGGGAAAGATATGACTTTAATGATAGATCCAGTGGGCGGGATGTATGATCATGGAGAAGCAGTACGTGTTGGCAGGGAATTAGAATCTCTAAATTTTTTGTGGTTTGAAGAGCCTTTGTATGATCATGACCTACATGGATTGCAAATGCTAACTTCAACTTTAGATATCCCTATACTTGCTGGTGAATGGGATTCTGATTTTTTTTCTAAGGCTGCATATCTAAAAACAAATGCATGTGATGTAATGAGAGCTGATGTTTCTTGGACAGGTGGCATAACAGGTACCATTAAGACTGCACATTTGGCGGAAGCTTTTGGAATGAACTGTGAGTTACACATGACTGTTTTGTCACTAATGGATGTAGCTAATTTACACGTAGCTTTATCAATTAAGAATTGTAGGTACATCGAGATACCATATCCAGATGGCGCTAAATTTGGGATTACTAATCCAATTGACATCGACAAAGATGGATATGTCCATGCGCCTAAGTTACCTGGATTGGGTGTAACTCTAGATATTGCAGAAATAGAAAAAAATACCATCGCTGAAATTTGATGAACTCGAGTTATATCTAGTTGATGCGCAGAATAGTTACTGACAGAAGACCAAGAATTTAAAACATTAGGGGTAGTATCGGAGGTAGTAGCTATACGAATTGTGGTGTTACAGGGTTAGAGTGGCACTATGTCCAATGATAATGTATCATGGTTCCAATTTAATTTAAGGAGTCGGTTTTGGCTAAATATTTATTAAGAGGATCTTACACTTCTGAGGCTTGGGCCGCACAGGTCAAAGACCCCAAAAATCGTATTGAGATTGTGCGTCCTGTATTTGAACAATTGGGAGGATCGATTGAGTCTGCGTATTTTTCATTTGGTGATGATGATTTAGTGATAATAATGGAGATGCCAGATAATGTGTCGGCTGCAGCATTGTCTATAGCAGTTTCGGCTGGCGGAGCTGTACAGAATATAAAGACTGCTCCACTGATGTCAATGGATGAAGGGTTGGAAGCAATTGTAAAGGCTGGATCAGTAGGTTATCGTCCTCCGTCCAGTTAATTTAATAGGATAAAAAAGAGAGGGTTTGAATTTTCAAACCCTCTCTTTTTATTAAAAATTCTGATTTACCCGCAAGTTGTTTGAATAAGTAACTTAGTTACTAGATAAGGATCCATGTTTGATGCAGGCCTACGATCCTCAAGATATCCCTTCTGGTCAACTTCAACCTGCCAAGGTATTCTGATTGAGGCGCCTCTATCAGATACACCATAACTGAATTGATCAATTCGTTGAGTCTCATGGAGTCCAGTCAGTCTGTTTTCATTGCCAACACCATAATTTTCCATATGTTCAGTTATGTTTTTCCCAATAGCTTCACATGCATCAATTATTGGTTGGTAAGACTCTCTCATTGCTTTGGTAGAGTAATTTGTATGACATCCTGCACCATTCCAGTCACCTGAAACAGGTTTTGGATCGATTGATACAACTACATCGAATTCTTCAGCTACTCGATGTAGTAGCCATCTTGCGACCCAGAGCTGATCAGAAACATCGAGAGGGCCAAGTGGTCCAACTTGAAATTCCCATTGACCAGGCATTACTTCAGCATTAGTTCCTGCAATGCCTATACCAGCATCGATACAAGCTGTTGCATGGGCTTCTGATATGTCTCTTCCGAAATTAAAATTTGCTCCGACACTACAATAGTATGGTCCTTGAGCTTCTGGGAATCCTCCATCTGGGAATCCAATAGGTTGTTTTCCATCTGCTTCAAACAATGTAAATTCTTGTTCAATGCCAAACCATGCTTCCTGATCTTCGAATTTTGATGCAACTTCTGCACATGCAGCTCTGTTATTTGTCGGGTGTGGTGACATATCAGGTAATAGAACTTCACACATAACTAATTTGTTGTCGCCGCCTGAAATTGGATCAGCGCATGAAAAAACAGGACGTAAAACACAATCCGAGTTTTCTCCTGGTGCTTGATTGGTGCTGGATCCATCAAATCCCCATATTGGTAAATCTGATCCATCAGGTAGTACCTTGGTCTTAGATCTCAATGAAGGGGATGGCTCTGTTCCATCGATCCAAATATATTCTGCTTTAAATGCCATGATTTTCACCTCAATTTTGTGATTTAAATATCTAGTAATATAAAGTAATGAAATTAGAACAGTTTTGCAATGTTAAATGATATGTTACAAATTCCTATGAAGTAATTTGTTAATATTTTGTAAAATTTGTATTTACTTTTATGCAGTTATTGAAAGTTTGTAGAATTTATTGGTTGAAATTGAAGAAGCTGCATCTACGATCATTTCAGTAGCATATTCTTCAGTGATTTTGCTTGTATTGATCATAAAGTCATAGTGCCTGATGTCATCAGGATCGCTCAAGTTGAAATATCTATCGAAATAAATTTGACGAGCCTTATCTCGGTTGTTTAACCGTAATTCAGCTTCGGACAAATCGCAATTTTCTCGTTGGCTAATAATTTTTATTCTATCTTCAATCTCAGAAACTAATCCAATTCTGAGCACAGAATCAAAATCCTTCAGAATGATATGAGCTCCTCTACCTACAATTACACTGTTTCCGCTTGATGCGATTTCATTAATTACCTGAGTCAAACTATCTATAAAAACCTCGTCATCTAACTCATGTCTTTGAGTAATTAAAGAATTAGGAAACTCGTTATATTCTTCGGATAGGAAACTAGCGATATTTGGAACAAAATATGGATCAGCACCAATTCCGCTTGAAGCGGAATTTTGCAAAATACGGTTAACTATTTGTGAAATTTTTTCCTTGAATGTCACTGGTTCATCTTCTCTTTTTTGTATTGCGCCAAGAGTCGAACCTGTTTGTCTAGCCACCTGAGAAAGTATTAACCTGTCAACATAATCAATATGGAGTTCATGCGATACTTTAGGGCCTATATTTCTGCCACCATTTCCAGATTTCCCGCCTAGAGTAATTACTGTCATAAGAACCTCCTTTCAATCTTCTGATTGAAATTATAGTTTTAGTTTTTTAATTCCGCTATATGAGAATCCCAATGTTTTGAAATATTAAATTCTAACATCTCTTGGGTACTTTTTTCGTCACCATCAGGAAAGATGATGATTATTTCATTTATGTCTGAAATTTGTTTTGCAGATTCGTTTAATCGGGCATTTATATTTTTGAGGTCTACCAACAGTGATTTAATTGATTTGTTTGCAGCTCTGCCTACTGCTCTTGCATTCATTTCGTCTATGGATGCAACGATTTTTGCTGGGCCGTCATTAGAATCTAAAGCATCAGCAACAAATTCATGCCAGAAAACTAGATGAGCGAGTACTTCTCTTGGTTCCCATAAGTCAATTCGGGCGTTCGAAGAAATACCTTCTTCTTCAAAATATGCTATCCCATGATCTACAGATTGGTTAACGGTATCCAATAGGGTTTCAATTTGATTAGGCATATTAGACCTCATATCTCGATAAGGATTAGGTGTGGATGATAAATCTGAAAGCAATGTGAAGTCAAGTTTAAAAAACTTTTACAAAATTCAAAAATATTAAAACATTAATTAGACGAATTCTTGTATCATGGTAACAACAGCAAATATTTGACCAATCAGCAAAAAATGATTCACTTCGAAATAAATACAAGAAAATCCTCGGAAGTTATATCAGTAATTTTTCTAGCGCTAATTTTTTTTTCATGTACTGTTCAATTGGAACAAAATGATGAGATTAAGAGATCACACTCTCTTAACAAAGAAATTATGTGCCCAGTTTGTCCTGGAGAATCAATTGACCAGTCTCAAAATCCGCTTGCTATCCAAATGAGAAATTTAATTAGTGAGAAAATTGAACTTGGATGGTCGGATGAGAAAATAAAAGATTTTTTTGTTGATAGATATGGTCCGCGTGTATTATTAGCTCCTCCATCACAAGGATTTGGTTTGTGGGCTTGGATAATTCCTCCGATAATCCTAGTTTTCTCTTTAACATTATTTTTGTATGTATTACGAAGGATGTTTTTAAGTAAGGATCACTTAGCAGTTATAGATGATGATAAAGAACAATCTAATTATGCCAAACGAGTAACTAAATCACTTGAAGCACATGTTCGCAGTGTTAATGATATGGAGAGAAAAATTGGCGATTGATTTAGGGAATATTGCGTTAGTAATTGCAATGATTGTTTCAATTTATGCGATGTTGGGCTCATTTTTAGGAATCAGTAGACGTTCCGATGTGCTTGTGATGAGTGCTAGGTATCTTTTCTTTACAATCCCAATTTTCCTTCTTTTATCTGCTGTTGCGTTGGTATATGCGTTTGTAAGACATGATTTTTCAGTAAGATATGTTGCGGAAAATAGTAATTTGGCTATGCCTAGTGAATATGCATGGGTAGCATTTTATGCGGGCAATTCTGGTTCTCTATTGTTTTTAGTATTGGTTTTTTCTGTTTTGGCTACAATTGCAATTCTTACTTTGAGAAGAAAATTGCCCATAGTAAGCCACTATTCAGTAGGGATAATGGCTTTTGTAGTGACATTTTTTGTGTTTGTAATGCTCTTTTTTGCGAATCCATTAGAAAGATTGCCAATTACTCCGAGTGACGGCCAAGGAATCAATCCCTTATTGATACATTTTGGTATGTTCATCCATCCTCCTGTTTTAATGACAGGATTGGTTTCGATAACAATTCCATTTAGTATTTCAATGGGAGTTTTGATGGCAGGCCAAGGTGGGGAAGATTCCTGGATAGATATTGGTCGGATTTGGGCTATGCTGTCATGGCTTGTTCTTACTCTGGGATTACTTATGGGCAGTTGGTGGGCTTATACAATTTTAGGATGGGGAGGATACTGGGCTTGGGATCCCGTTGAAAATTCTGGATTGATGCCTTGGTTGATTCTTACAGCCTTCGTTCATTCAATAATGGTTCAAAAACGTCGGGGAATGTTTCGTATGTGGAACATGATTTTGATAATTCTAGCTTTTTCTATGGCTCAGCTTGGAATGTTTATTAATCGCGGAGGCCCGGTTCCTTCTGTTCATTCATTTGCACAATCGTCGATGGGTTGGTTGTTTTTGGGTTTTATGGTCTTCACATTTTTGATTTCAATTGCAATATTTTGTTTCCGTGTAGACACTCTGAAAAGTAGCGCAAAATTAGACTCAATTGTTTCACGTGAGAGTGTGTTTTTGTTTCAAAATGTGCTTTTTATCGTAGTTGCGCTTGTTACATTGTGGGGAACAATTTTCCCTGTGTTTTCAGAAACTATAGATGATACTGTTATGACCATTGGGAGGCCATTTTTTGATCAAGTAAATGGACCCATTCTTTTAGCAATAATCTTATTCATGGGAATTGGTCCGTTACTTCCTTGGAGAAAATCTAGATTCAAAGTATTGTTGAATGTTTTGAAACTACCTTTGTTAGTTGCTGTTTTGTTGCCGATCATATTGCTCTTTTTGGGGATCACGAATCCTTTAGCATTAGTTGCTTTTTCAATATGTTCAATTTCAGCAACCGGAATTTTTTATGAATGGATTAAAGGTACTCGTGTTAGACACCGTCATGGGGAAAATTGGGTTTCAGCTTTTCTAAGATTGCTATTAGGCAATAGGCCGAGATATGGGGGCTATATTATACATCTTGGGATTGTGATGTTAGCAATCGGAGTTGTGGGCTCATCATTTTATGACTTCCAAAAAGATTTTGTTATGAGTCCTGGTGATTCTTCAGAGGTTGGAGATTATTCCTTCAAATATTTGGATGTTGAGACCAAACAATTTTCAGATAGAGAAGAACAGATTGCCCGTTTTGAAGTATCTAAAAACTCAGATAGTATTGGGATAATGTCTCCATTCAGATCCTTTTATCCAGAAAAACGTATTTCAGCAACTCGGGGAGCAATTCATAGTACACTGGTGGAAGATTTTTATATTGTTGCTTCAGAAATTTCTGAAAATAAGCAAGGTGTTTTCAGGATTTATATTAATCCTTTGGTTTGGTGGATGTGGCTTGCAGGCCCAATAATATTTTTAGGTGCAATCTTTGCAATTTCTCCATCGAAAATCACTCTAGGAAAAAGGGTTAAGGAAAATAGTTTGGTTTCGTAATGTTAGTCATTGGTTCATTTTTACTTTCACTAATACCACTAAGTTTGATAATATTCGTTTTTTTCAGAAGATCGTCATTGCGTGAATTTGAAGAAATACATACTTCATTTGACCCCCAACTTAAAATCCAATGGGATAATGCTATTCAGGGATTGGTAAATGCTGAAATTGAGAACGGGATTGGGAATTTAGATCAATCAGATTATGAATGGATCAGAGGGCAATATATTAATGAAGCTGCATCGGCATTGCGTTCTATGAGATTGACGAAAATTCAGGAAGATAAATTACTAGAGGATTTGAATCAGAAAATTGTTTCTGCAAATCCTGATTTAGGAACAATCGATGGCATTGTGGGTTTGAGAAATTCTACATGATTTCACTGTTTCGATTAATTATTGTAACCATTTTTTCAACGGCATTTGTGTTCTTTGGTGGCTTGGCACATGCACAAGATTTCCCAGATGTCATAGCCGGCAAAGTAATTAATAATTCATTTATGGGTTCAAGTGTTGAAGGTTCAAAAGTTTCTTTGTATGGGAAGGATTTAAATAAAGAATTTTTGATTCAAGAACAATTGTTGGGAGAAGATGGATTATTTGAGTTTAATGATTTGCAAATAAGTCCCGTAGCTAGGTATTTTGTATCGGTTGAATTTTTAGGTGTGTTCTATGTTGAAGAAGTAGTGAACAATGATGGCAGTTGGCCTGAGGAAATTTTAATTAACGTTTATGAAACTACATCAAATGAAGATGTAATAGAAGCATTATCAGCATCAATTTTGTTTTCTGGGGTTAATAAGGATTTAAATCGAATTTCAGTAATGGAAATTGTTCGGCTAAGTAATTCATCTCAATTGACCTATATTCCTGGTGAAGGTCCTATGGATCTAATTAGGTTTGGTTTGCCTGAGGGTGCAAATAGTTTAAATGTTGATTCAGGTATTGTAGGTTCGGATTTTATTCAGGTTGATAAAGGGTTCGCACTTGTTGCTAAAATCCCTCCTGGAGAACATGAGATAGCATATACATACTTTTTAAACTACCAAGATGCAAGATTAGATTTCACTCATTCTCTACGTTATGGTGCAGAGATTTTAAGAGTTTTGATTCATGAAGATGATGGCAATATAGATTCCAGGGAATTTGATTCTCCTCAATTAACAGATATCGGGGGACAGAATTATTTTGTGGTAGAGGCAAAAGAAATCCCTAAGGGACAGAATATTTCAGTGAATATTTTCAATCTTCCAGAAAATTCATACTTGCAAAAATCTTTCATTCAATTTAAAAGTATCAGATATGAATTTTTCCCTGTTTCAATATTATTGCTGTTGTTAGCAGGATTTCTAGTGTTCGGGTACTTCAAATCTGATAGTTAAAAAAATAGGGTATGGGGTTTAGGAATATTCTTCGACTAGCATACCCAAAATTACAGAATTGAATCTAGCCCCATGGTGTGGTCTACTTTGTCTTAGAGTTCCTTCATGAGTGAATCCCAAATGTAAAAACATGGTATGAGCAGCTTCGTTATATATGGGGACGTCTGCCCAGATATGGTAAAGATGATGAACCTCGAACGCTTGGCGTATTAGTTCTTTTGATGCTGCGGTTCCATATCCTTCATGCCATTTTTCTTTAGCTCCAATGAGAATTGATATTTGTCCCCCACCTATAGACTCTTCTATAGCAATATGAGCTTCACCAATGTGTTCGCCCTTTTCAGTGTCAATAGAGAAAATAATATGTTCTGGATCATCAAATATGCGTTGAAAATCTATTTCATTTGCTGTGGCAGCTTGTTCAGGGTGATAACCCAAATGAGCTGGATCCCCATAGGAATATCTGCCGAACCAACTATCAGCTACGTCTTCATCACGAAGCCAATTTCCAACTCTTTCAACGTCTTGTCGAGTAACATGACGAAAAACTATTTTTTTTTCTGGATGAGTCATATTCAAACCAACTTTTTTTTACAATTATAACTATATATAAAATATGAGCAAATTTCTTGTCCACAGATTATATAGCTCATTTGGGCTTATAGAAAAATGTTACTATTCCCCCAAGGATGGTTACGGATCCAGCAAATATAAAAGTATGTTGAGTTCCCCAAAAATCTCCAATAGCGCCAGCTAAAATAGGGGCAAAGGCGCCCATGAATGAGACACCATATACTAGAGCAATGATTGTAGAGCGCATTTTGGTTTCTGTATTATTGATTGCATATGCAATGAAAATTGCATGAAGAGAATAGGCGAATATTCCAACAATCAAAATCAATGAAATTAACCACGCGTTACTTTCTACAAAGGCTATCCCTAAACTAGCTATTCCCAAAATTAACATCCCTGGAACAAGTACAAATTTATGGCTTAATTTGTCGCTCATGAATCCCATTATGGGTTGTGACGCAATTCCCATTGCTTGAGAAGAAGCCATAAGTAAAGGAACCGCTAATAGAGGGGCTGGAGACCATGAGAAGAAACTTGTTTGAAGGGAAAATGAAAATTCTAAGTCCCTTAGTAAATAAATTGGAAGAAATGCTATTAGTGAAGTTTGGCCCATCGCTCTTAGTACTGTTGCAAGACCTAAAATTATTAGTGGCTTATTTTTTAAAATTGATGAAAGATTTGTAATATATTCAGAAAATGATTCAACATTTCCTTTAGTATTCGTCAAGTCTCGAACAACAAGCCAAATGATGAATCCTACAACTACCGCGGGGACTATACTCCATTTTAGAATATCATTCCAGGATAGAGTGATAAAAATTGCCCCAGTTAGTAATCCTCCTGCTATGATTGGTCCGAGCACTTCTCCAGTGCTTCCCCCGGATCCATGTAACGAAACTAAGAATCCTCGTTGTTTGGGGAATTTCAGTGTTAAGGCTCCGAGTGCTAATGGATGAAACAATGATGGGCCAAGTCCGCTAAGAAACATCCCAAAAAACAAAATCAAATATCTTAAGGAGTTCATGTTTTCGGGTTTGTTTGGTGTGGTACCAACGATGAAAAGTGCTATACCCATGATGGCAATCGATAAAAACAAGATAAGACCAGAGCGGTTGGTATACCTATCGCCTAAGTATCCTGCACCTACAGTAGTAACTCCATTTGTAGCTTGATTGACAGTGTTAAGAGCGCCTATAGTAGTATTGCTTAATCCTAGACTAGTGGCTATCACAGGAAGGATTGCTGATCTTAAACCTGAAAGATATAAATGTTTGAAAGTATGTCCTGAAATTATTGTGGTAGCTAGTCGAAAGCGCCCATGATTTACGTCAAAATTGTCAGATGGTTCTGTTTTATCTTGGCTCATAATAAGTAACGAAACTCTAGCAGCCTTTCTCTATGAAATTGTTGATATGATGGAAATGATTTACTGGCCCATTGCCCAGTCCGATTGATGTATCGGCGAATTTGATAGAGTCAGTGATATATCTTCTGGCGGCGGATATGGATTCTCTAATGGATAATCCATTTGCCAGGTTGGCTGCGATGGCTGCAGAATAAGTGCAACCTGTTCCATGGGTACGGTTGGTTTCAATTCTTTGTGTGGTTGCTGCACGCATTTGTTCACCATCATAAAAAATGTCTGTAGGAGCTCCGGCAAGATGACCACCCTTAAGCAAAACAGATTTGGCGCCTAATTTATATAGTTCTATTACGGCTTTATGCATATCATCTAGTGTTGAAATACTCATTTGGACTAATGTTTCAGCCTCTGGAATGTTGGGTGTGATCAAAGTCGAATTTGGTATTAAAATCTTCCGAACAGCGTGGATTGCATCATCATTCAAAAGCCTGTCCCCACTTTTGGCTACCATTACTGGATCTACCACCGTGATAGGGTTGTTGAATTCTGTAAGTTTGTGGCTAACCATTTCCACAATCTTAGAATTTGCTAACATTCCAGTTTTTATGACGTCGGCACCTATGTCAGACATAACTGCATCTATTTGGGCTCCTACAAGTGAATCGGGAATTTCTAGTATCTCAGAAACTGTTGAAGTATTTTGTGCAGTAATTGCAGTGATAGCAGAGGTTCCGTACACACCATGTGCGGCGAAAGTTTTGAGGTCTGCTTGGATACCAGCACCACCACCTGAATCTGAACCGGCAATAGTTAGTGCTCTAGGGGATGATTTCATTTGTATGCCTTTTTGGGAATATTGTAATTAGAATAAAAAAAGTCTTACTTCTCCAGAAACTACTCTATCAGATCTACTTTAGTTGCTAAGGAACTAAAATCGAACGGTGTAGAATTATTTAATTTGCCAACAACAGCAAGTATTATGCTTAGAGTTGATGAGGAAATTAAAGCATATCCAAAACTTGGCAGAGGCCCCGTAGGAATGAATTCATAAAGAGGAATATTGTGCCAAGTGCCTACATAGTCACTTGAAGGGAACAGAAGTCCCCCAACTAGTAGTCCTATAAAAATACAAATTAGTGAAGAACGAGAACTGAAATTCTTCGAAAACATCCCGATGAACACGGGGAAAATAACAGCTGCACAAACTAAATCAGCAATAAAAAATAAATATAGAACGCTCATATTTTGTGCAGCGACTAATATTGCCGGAGGGATTAATAGTATCGTGATCCACCTTGAAGCAGGGAGTAAAAGGTTATTGGTTTCAGTTTTTTGTTTGTATCTAGATAGGTCTGTGACAATTGTACTGGCTATTCCATTCAATAATGTATCCATACTACTCATGACCAAAATGACAGCCAGAATTAAGGTTGTAAAAATCATCCAGCTGGGCATGATAGTCGTGAAATACACAAACATTGCAACCGATGCGTTCTCTGAAGTAATTATATTTTCAGGAACTGCTAATGCCATTATTCCAAAGATGCCAGTCAAAAAAATTATTGGTAGTACTATAAGACTGGATATAGAAAAACCTTTGATTAAACTTTTAAGGTTTTTTGCATTATATACGCGTTGCCAAGTGGCTTGATTAAACATCTCAGCTGCTGTGACGGCTATGATGAGAGTTAATGCGAATTCAATTCCAGTAGATGATTTGAATGAAAAAAGTTCGGGGGAAATTTGTTTTACTTGTTTTAGAGAATCAGTGATGTCTCCAATCCAAAATCCTGTTATAAGTACAATTAGTAGAAGTGGAAGAATTGTGAAAAATTGAATTCTGTCTGTGAATAACGATGCCTTCATGCCTCCATATGCAGTATATGCGACTGTAAAACTTGCAACAATGAGAGCTGTAATTGTTAAGTTCACCCCTTCACCTAAGAGATTAATAGCCTGAGAAATTCCTGTAAGTTCCGCAGCTAAAAATACAAACATGTAGAAGATCATAATGCAAATTACCAAGAAATAGATTGTAAGTCCGTATCGGTGTCTAACGAATTCAATTAGTGAATGTCCACGGGGGATAATTTGTCGCATTCTTGAACCAACCAAGACGAAAAGCGCAAGGGGCAATGCTGATCCTATTCCATATCCAATGATGCCAACTATTCCAGCAAAGGTACCGGTTTCGGCAGGACCGAATAGAATCCAAGCACCTAGTGCTGATGCTACCAAAGTGGCTATAGTGAAAGTACTACTGGAAGAATCTCGCGAAACGATATAGTCTTCGACCGAGATACTCCGTCTTTTAGTATATATAATTCCCAGACAAAGGAAGATGAAAGACGTTAAGATGGTAATAGAGATTGCTGTGACACTAGCGGGCATTACACTGTCCCTTTGGTTAGATATAATAGATCGTGTCTTAAGGTAACATAATTTTCCGGAAAGAAAATGAATGATAATCGAAGAAGAAACATTAATGATTTAGAAGATTCTGAAAAATTGATTCAGGGGGCTCAAGAGTTCGGCGTTTTTTTGTCAAACGAGCAGATCAGGAAGTTTTTGGTTCATAATTTGATGATATCGAAGAGGAATCATCAAATGAATTTAACTCGTGTGACAAATTGGGATGATGCCCAAACTTTACATATTTTAGATGCGATTTCAGTTTATTCGGTTTTAAAGAAGATTCTTCAAAATAACGTTAAAATTTTAGATGTTGGTACTGGTGCTGGATTTCCAGGTATTCCACTTTCGATTATATTGCCGAAAGTACGTTTTACATTACTGGAAGCGAGACGCAAGAAACTTGATTTTCTACAATCAGTAATTTGCAAGCTTGATTTAAGTAATGTGGATTTAATTTATGGCAGGGCAGAAGAATTAGCTCATCAAAAACCTCTTAGAGAAACTTTCGATTTCGTAACAGCTAGAGCTGTTGCGCCATTGAGTACATTGATTGAATTAACAGTTCCATTTCTAAAAGTAGACGGAATTTTGGTGGCTCAAAAATCTGACAAAATTCGCCACGAATTAAAAAGTGCGCATAATGCAATTCAAACCTTTGGGCTTAAGATCGAAAGTCAGCATTTCTTTCAAGGGATTGAATTCATGCCTCCTGGTCGAGCTATACTGTTGTTGAAAAAAATGAAACTTTCCCCAATTGAGTTTCCTAGAAGACCGGGTATTCCTTCAAAGAAACCTTTGTGAGATATGGAGTTAAGATGCCTTTTCATAATAATGAAAATTTTTCTTGGGTGAGGATTTTATCAATACCAACTGCGGTTGTTCTTTTTGTTGTGATTGGTGCATTTGCGCTATTACCATTGGTAATTGATTTTGAATGGAAAGATGCATTATCTAGACTGTCAAGTCTGAATTTAGGAATTTATTTCCTAGCTATTTTTTCTTATTTTGCGAGTTTCATTTTCCGTGGGATTAGATGGCGGTTATTAGCTAAGAATACCGGAGAATTACAAGGCAGAAATAAAATTACTCCTAGCATTTTTCTATCTTCAATATTTATTCTTTTGGGCTGGTTTGTTAATTCTGTTACATGGATGAGAATTGGTGATGCTTATAGAGCTTATTTGTTCGCTAATAAGAGTCACACAGATATTTCCTGGAGTTTAGGTGTATTACTTGCAGAAAGAGTTTTAGATACGATAGTTGTTTTTGGGATTTTATCAACTTGTTTACTATTGCTAGTATGGAAGCAGTCGTCTGAAGACTATCAGTTAATAAAGTATATTTTTAGCATCGCGTTTTTAATGACTTTGGGATTGATTGTGATTTTGATTGTGATGAGATTTACTAGGAATTTCATTCAGCGCAAGCTACCTTCCAAAATAAAGGGATTTTATATTCAGTTTCAAAAAGGTGCTATAGGTAGCTTTAAGAATGTATATATATTGATCCTTTTGAGTTCTATGGGCTGGTTCTTAGAAATTTTGAGATTATATTTTGTAGTCACCTCTTTAGGATTTGAGGTGCCACTATTATTAATCCCTATAGTTGCTTTATCACATGCTTTGTTGAGTGTTGTACCGACTCCGGGAGGTATTGGGGCTGTAGAGGCTGGGACGATAGGGATACTTTTAATAACTCTCAGTAATGTTGATGCAATATCATTAGTTTTGGCGGATAGATTTATAACATTTTTGGCGGTGGTTATTTTTGGGGCAATTGCATTTCTAATTAGAAATTTCTACGAATTTCAAAATAACATTACTAGATGACTCTAAAGTCTTTTTATATGTGGTAGAGTATGGTCAATAAAATCATTTGATTTTTGGGTTAAATTCTAGTTAAGGATCTTAAATCTGAGGTGATGAAATGGCACTTAAATCTGTAGATCATGTAGTAGTAAGACCTGGTAGAACTTTTTCTGATAAGGATGTTGAAATCCCTGTCGCAGAGGATTTAACTACAGTTCCAGGAATACCAATTCGACACGAGGATGTGTCTTTTTATTCTAGAATGTACCCCATTGAGAGCCAGAATGTAGAAAAGGCCGCGGATAGAGAGTGGGTTTGGACGGTTTATGAGGATGATATTTATGAGTACCGAGAGAGGCACGATGAACTGGTTAAGCCATTAGTTGATGCAGCTATGGTCTCTGGGGATTTAGAACCGACAGGTACACCTGATTTTGATATGAATATAACTGAAGACATTCGTTCAAAGGCTCGAGAATTAGGTTTTGGTGAGGTAGGTTTCACTCGTTACGATTTTCATTATGCTTATTCGAGCAAGAAAAGTTGGGTGCGTTACGAACATGCTATTTGCTTGGCAGTAGAGCAAGATTATGTCATGACTCAAACAATTCCTAGTTTGGCTGCTGAACAGGCTCATTTTGGCACTTATGAGATTGAAGGTGCCTTGATGCTGGATTTAGCAGATTATATTCGAGAGCGTGGTTATCATGCGCAAGTTCATAGCCCCAACGACAATAGTGCTGCATTTATACCCATGTTTGTTGCAGCGGGGTTAGGGCAATTAGGTGCTAATGGACAACTTCTATCTCCACATTTCGGATCGCGTTCACGCTTAGCTATTATTACTACAGATGCACCATTAAATCATGATGAGCCTGTTGATTATGGGATAAATAATTTTTGCAAAGAGTGTCAAATTTGTGTTAATCGATGTCCAGGCAGAGCCTTGGTTAGAGAAAAAATTTGGTGGAGGGGTGTAGAAAAATTCAAAGTGATTTATGAAAGATGTAGGCCTGTAATGGCTAGGTATTCGGGTTGTGCAATTTGTGTTAAGACGTGTCCTGTTCAACGTTATGGCATGAAACCTGTAATGGAGCATTATGTTGATACTGGAGAAGTTTTAGGTAAAGGTTCTGAAAATCTGGAGGGGTATGACTTTCAGGACAAGGGCCATTTTTCTCCTGGCGAATTACCTTCATTTGACAAAAAGTTTTTTGAAATACCCCATGGCACCAAAGAAGATTGGTTATTTGAGCAATTCAAATCTCGTCTTGAGGAAGGCAACAGTACATCCGATTTTGAGGCAATGGAGTTTGTCTCAAATGTGAAAGAAGTTTTAGATAAAGGTAAAACTACTAGGGGAGATGAATAACGAGTCAAAATTTTTGGCCGGATTAAGGGTAACACTTATGCTAGAACGATTACAGTTAGATGCAATTTTCAAAGATTTAGAAGGTTCATGGGTGGATCATCCTGATTATGAACATTTGGTAAGGGATGCACATCTAGGGATTGCATATTTTGATGCGGGAAAAGAACTTGTTGATATCGATCAACGCATAGTGGATTTGATTAACAAATTTAAATAATTTTGAGGCAATTAATGGTATCTAAAACTAATTTGAAGAAAAATAGCCATGTTGTAAGCCAAGGTCCAGATAGGGCCGCCGCACGTGCAATGTTAAGGGCAATAGGTTTACAAGATGGTGATATGGATAAACCATTCGTTGCTGTCGGCAATCTAGCAAGTGACGTCACTCCTTGCAATGTTCATCTGACCCGAATCGCCGAGAAAGTCAAGGAGGGTTTGTGGGATGCAAACAGTGTTCCATTTATGTTTGGAACTATCACTATCAGCGATGGGATATCGATGGGAACCGAAGGTATGAAAGCTTCTTTGGTCAGTAGAGAGGTGATTGCGGACTCCATAGAAACAGTAACATTCGGTGAAAGTATGGATGGATTGATAGTTGTTGCTGCATGTGACAAAAATATGCCCGGGGCATTAATGTCTATGGCTAGATTAAATGTTCCTTCGGTTTTTGTTTATGGAGGAGCCATTCTCCCAGGGAATTTTAATGGCAATGATATTAATATCCAAGATATGTTTGAAGCAGTTGGAGCATATTCTCAGGGCAAAATTTCTCATGATGAATTGGTATCCATGGAAAAGGTCGCATGCCCTGGGGAGGGTGCCTGTTCGGGAATGTTCACTGCGAATACTATGTCTAGTGCAATAGAAGCTATGGGCATGTCAATTCCAGGTGCGGCTAGTATTCCTGCTGTAGATCCTAGGATCAATAAACCAGCATATGACGTAGGCTCCATTATGTATCAATTGCTAGAAAAAGATTTAAAACCAAGGGATATAATGACATTAGAAGCATTTGAAAATGCTATCAGAGTAGTGCTTTCTATGGGTGGATCGACTAATGCTGTTTTGCATTTGTTGGCAATTGCGCATGAAGCCGAAGTGGATATTTCAATAGATGATTTTGACCGATTAAGCAGGGATACTCCTTATTTAACTGATTTAAGGCCAGGTGGTCGTTTTGTGATGTCTGACGTTGACAAAATTGGTGGTGTTCCTGTTGTTATGAATGAATTGTTAAGGTCTGGATTGTTACATGGCGATTGTATGACAATTACTGGTAAAACCATAAAAGAAAATCTTTCCCAATTTACTGAACTTCCGGATTCAAAAGTGATTTTTCCTGTCTCAAATCCTAGGAATTCTACGGGTGGATTAGTGATATTAAAAGGGAATCTTGCAACGGAGGGAGCTGTAATGAAGGTATCGGCATCTCAGTTGAAATCTCACACAGGTCCAGCGCGGGTATTTGATGGTGAGAGAGCTGCTTTTGAAGCAGTAACGAATGGGGAAATTAATTCAAATGATGTCCTAGTTATTAGATATGAGGGTCCAAAAGGTGGGCCTGGAATGCAAGAAATGTTGGCTGTTACAGGCGCGATTATGGGTGCGGGTTTAGGTTCTTCGACCTTGTTAATGACTGATGGCAGATTTTCTGGAGCCACCCAAGGACCAATGGTAGGACATGTTGCCCCCGAAGCAGCGGTTGGAGGTACAATCGCATTGATTGAAGATGGTGATTTGATTACAATGGATGTAGAGACTAGAGATTTATCACTCCAAGTGGATGATGAGGAATTAGATCGTAGAAGAGCGAATTGGAATCCGCCTGCTCCCAACTATACAAGGGGGGTTTTGGCGAAATATGCCAAGTCTGTTTCTTCGGCTTCTAAGGGTGCTGTAACTCACTGATATAATTTTTAGTGATATAACAATTTCTACTGTAGGTTTAGAGTGTTTAACTTGAAAGAATTTTCTTGGCGTTCGACTTTAATGATTGTTGCTGCGATCTTGATGTTAATCACTTTGGCGTTAATATTTTTGTGGGTTCCCACCGAAAAAAATTTAGGGGTGTCGCAAAGAATATTTTATTATCATGTTCCAATAGCTTGGATTGGAATGCTCTCTATTATAATTGTGGCTATTAGTAGTGTGGTGTACCTGATCAGAGATGAACAAAATTGGGATTCGGTAGCACTTGCTGCCGCCGAAATTGGTGTGATTTTGATGACAGGTGTTATTATAACTGGAGCTATTTGGGGCAAATTGACTTGGGGAGTATGGTGGACATGGGACCCGAAGTTAACTACCACTTTAATACTTTGGTTTATTTTTGTAGCCTATTTGTTAATGCGAGCTAGAGCTTCGAGTTCGATTCAAGGTGCAAAGATTGCAGCCTTTATAGCATTGATAGGAGCTATTGATGCGCCAGTAATTTATATGAGTACGATTTGGTGGAGAACTACCCACCCGGGTTTAAATATAGGCCCATTGGCAGAACAAGGTTCATTAGATTTTCGGATGGGAGTTACTATTCTATTTTCTGTTTTAACGTTCAGTGTATTTTTCGCTTATATTTTGATTGAAAGATTTAAACTTAGGAAGAGTGAGTTAATTGTTGAAGGTTTGTATAACAAAACGGTTTAAACGGGCTTATTTAAGCTTAGGAGTTCTTGTTTTAGCATTAACTTTTATGTTATCCAAGAATAATATTTTAGAGGCATCAACTGTTTTTGCTAAAAGAATGAGTAATGATGACCAAATATTTTTCAAACAAAGTAGTCTTGGGGATTCGGGATTGATTGCATTGTTTATTGTCTTTGCAATTGTTTGGGCTGGATTTTTCTTATATGTGTTTTATATGTCGAGGAAGTCTCAAAACCTAATGCGAGAAATTGAAATTTTGAGATCTAAGATTAAGGATACTAATTCAGATAATTAGATTTATTAGATGGGTCAAAAATTGGAAGACGAAACTTTTAATATTAAAGAGCAAACGATTATTGAAAAATATTGGAAAGGTGGGATTGTCTTTCTTGTAGTGATTGTATCGTTTGCTTATTTGGGGTTTTTAGCATTTGACAGTGCAAAGGTTTACTACTACACAGTATCTGAAGTCAAAGCGAATGTGGATATTCAGGAAGATAGGATTGTGAGAGTTAATGGAAAGTTAGTTGACGATTCATTTCAACGGGATGATGGATCGACGATTGCCTATTTTTCACTTACTGATGGGATGGAAACATTGAACGCAGAGCATGAAGGTATTATCCCGGAGTTATTTTTCAATGAGCATTCAGAAATTGTTTTAGAAGGCTATAAAACATCCGATTCATTCCATACTGAAAATATCATTGTCAAATGTCCTTCTAAATATGTTTCTGAATCAAGTGAAGACTAGTTTTACGACAATGTGCTTAAATCGGGGTTGAGATTTTTACCGATTGTTTCATAGCACCACAAGGATGCTTGTAATAGATCGGTTTCTGCTAGATTCGGAGCGATTAATTGTGTTCCGATAGGTAACCCTGATTTGCTGGTAGCTATCGGAAAAGTCAACGCTGGCAATCCACTTAAAGTCCATGGTGCCTGGAATCGTTTGTCTCCTGTAGAACTTAAATCTTTTGGGGCTGCTGAAGAAGCTGGAGGAGACAGAACCACATCTATTTCATTAAAAAGATTTTTGAGGGATTGTTTGAATTTTGATTGGATTCCCTTTGCTTCATTGTATTCCTCTATGTCTAATACTAATCCTTGTTGAATGACTTGACTGACATCTTTAGAGAAATCCATAGGTCTTAACCGAAAGTTAGACCTATGTACTTCTGCTGCCTCAAATGCCATGATTTTTGAGTGGGCATCTAATAGTTTTGGAACGGAAATGGGCATTGAAAAATCTTTCAATGTGGCGCCAGCAGATGTTAAATCGTTGATAATCCGTTCGTTATGTTCACGTATTTCAGAATCACATTCGTTAAGGAAAAAATCATTTACAATTCCTATGGTTGGAGGAGAGGATTTTTGATAAAGTGTTTTCAAATAATTCGGATGACTTTTGTTGACAGAAATTTCGTCTGATGGATCGTGTCCCGCTATCGAATTTAATACTAGTGCTGCATCTGGAATTGTTCGAGTAAAAATCCCTACTGTGTCTAAAGACTTAGCATTGGGGAACACCCCAGATCTGCTAATGAGTCCGAAAGTAGGTTTCAATCCTATTATACCATTGAAGGCTGCGGGCCTTATTACAGATCCGCTTGTTTGAGAGCCTAGAGCAAACGGGAAAATTTTTGATGCTACTCCAACGGCTGAACCACTACTAGACCCTCCTGGGGTATGCTCTGGATTCCAAGGATTCTTTGTAATTGGAGGGTCACCGAATGCGTGTTCCGTGGTAATTGTTTTACCCATGATTATTCCGCCTTGTTCGCGGATTAACTTAACGGAATGGGCATCCTTTTTAGGAACGAAATCTTTGAAGATTGGAGAGCCTGCTTCGGTTTTCATTCCAGATGTATGGAAAATATCTTTAATTCCAACGGGAATCCCGCTCAGTAGCTTAGTCTTGTCATTGCGATATTTAATTGAATTATGGAAATCGATTGCATTTTTCATGGCATTTTCAGGATCGAAATGTGCCCAAACATTTAAATGCTTTTCCAATTTATTGGATCTTTCCAATAGAGATTCCATTATCTCAATTGAGTTTAACACCTTTTCTTCAATTGCTTGAGACATTTCAATTAGAGACAAATTGAAAATTTCCATTTTTACTCCGATCGATATACATGTTCATGATATTATAACCACACTTCAGGAAAGTTTTTAGGAGAAAAAAGTGTTCAAGTCGATTCATCATACCGGGATAGTAGTGAAAGACCTCGAGCAATCAGTAAGATTTTATTGTGCAGTTTTGGGTATGGAAATCGCCGACCGCAGGGAGAGGGTTGGAGGAGCTATTAACTCAGTTGTTGGTTACCATGAAGTGCATATTGAGTGTGTTGATCTGTTTTTTGGTGAAGGTCATTTAATTGAATTGATACAGTATCATGTTCCCGAGCCTATTGATCGTCCAACGAGTGAAAGAGCGTTTTTTGGAGCTTCACATATTGCTTTTACTGTAGAGGATATTCATTCCACGTTTCAGGATTTAATAAAAAATGGAGCTCATCCTATGAATTCTCCTGTCGAAGTTGCTCCTGGGAAAATTTGTTGTTATATCCAGGATCCAGATGGCAACTGGATAGAGCTTATTGAATTTCTTGAGAAGGTGTGAATTTTTCGATCCCCAACAGCCACCTAGGGTTATCTCTGACTACCATTTGGACAGATTCTATGTCTAATCCACTGTGGAGTAGGTTGCTTATGGCCAGCCGCATTCCTTCAGCTGGATGTGGGTTATACCATTGTCCAAAATCAGTTGTCACAATGCAATTTTCGGGGCCCCATTTAGTTATTTGATTAGCTATTTCTTTTGGGGATAAAACGAATTGACCGTCGCGTTCTACGGTTGGTGAAATTGGCATTACTGCCATAAATGTGAACTCCAACTTTGCACCGGTTTCAATTATAGTAATGATTTCGGATTCAGACGAGTGCCCATAAGGGTGTGTGGCAATCATTCGAGCAATGTTCATACTTTTAGCTTTTTGAAAGAGGGCGATTGCTTCCGTTGATGAAACATGTCCCGATGCAATTGCGATATCAGCATTTGAAATTAATCGTAAAATTTCTATTACTTCTTCTTTGAGGTTACCTTCTGGGTTGAGTAAAGTTATCTGACTTTGTGTAGATGTGTTTTGAGCATCTCGTGTAGGCATCCAAACAATTTTTGTGTTTAGTGGAATGAATTTTTCTACGGCTCGGGGGTTTAATCCCCCTATTGAGTGATTGAGGACTATTCCACCACCAACGTATATTCCAGGATATATTTGATTTAGCATCATTGTTAATGGTCCAGTAGGATAATCATGCGATTTCAAGACAAATCCACCCATCCCGTATTCGTAAGCATATTTTCCTGCTTCTATAGCATCAGTTCTGCGTTCCCTAGAGGAGTCTGGATAGGTGTGTACGTGAAGGTCGAAAGATCCAGCAATTATTTCTTCGATAATTTGGTTCATATTACATCTCCGGATTGAGTCTGTATAAATAAACATATGTCTATATTGTCATTAAAGTTGACATAGATTGTATAAGCATGTAATACTTTAAACAGTAATAGTAATAATACCAAAAGAGAAAAATAAATGTCGTTTTTTCATCAAGATCCTCACTATGTTTCTGGGGTATATGTTATTAGCGTTGCCTCAAGGATGTTGGGGATGCATCCTCAAACATTGAGAAAATATGAAAGGCTTGGTTTTATCATGCCGAGCCGTACAGTAGGAATGTTGAGGCTGTATTCTGAAGAGGATATAGCTAGGTTGAGACTAATAAAATATTTGGTTGAAGAACGAGGTTTGAATATTGCCGGAGTGCAATTAGCATTAAATTTATTTGCTGATTATTTAGACTTGAGAAGTAAATTGGAATCTTTAGGTATTCACCAAGCGGAGGTTGCCATTTCAGATTCTGTTCAGGAAATGTTAGATGCTGTGCAATTTGGTAGGTTATAGGGTTTTGATGTTAGGAGTATCATTGAATGGGTATTGATGAATCAAACAATTTGGACGAACAACCTGTAGATCCAGAATCATTTGATAAATCGTCTGATTTGTTAGATCAAGCAGATCAACTTGAAGAAACGATTGATATCAATGATTTGTTGAATGAAGCTCAGAGAGAACGGGATCAATTCCATGAATTGGCTAAACGTTCACAAGCAGATTTGGCTAATTATAGAAAACGGATTGTAGAAGAACGCCTAAGTGAACGCAAATATTTTAATGTTGATCTTCTAGGAAAATTAATATCTATTTCTGATGATTTGGATCGTGCTACTCAGATGAATTCTGAACAAAGTGTAGATCAAGCTTGGATAGATGGGGTGGATCTGGTTTCTAAAAATTTATTGAAAATTATAGAGTCTCAAGGAGTTCAGAAGATTGAAGTAATTATAAATTCAAAATTTGATCCGCATGAACACCAAGCAGTTTTATTTCAGGACTCAGAAGAGTTTGAGGAAGGGACAATTATTGAAATAATTCAAGATGGGTATAAGTTACATGATCGTTTGATTAGGGCAACACAAGTGATAGTTGCTAAGAAACCAAATAATGAACAAGAAATTAAAAAAACAAATTCGGAGGTTTAGTCGAAATGGCTAATATTTTAGGAATCGATTTAGGTACCACAAATTCAGCAATGGCCATTGTTGAAAGCGGTGAGCCAAGAGTGTTGGAAAATGCAGAAGGAGGTAGAACAACTCCTTCAATGGTAGGGTTGAATGCTAATAATAATGAGAGGTATGTCGGTACAACTGCAAAACGCCAAGCTGTCACGAATCCTCAAAATACAGTGTTCTCGGTAAAAAGATTTATGGGAAAACGCTTTAGTGATAAAAGTGTTCAAGATGATGTAAAAATTATGCCATTTAAAATTGCTTCACATACCAATGGAGATGCATATGTTGAGATGTTATCGAAGCCTTACGCTCCACCAGAAATTTCAGCAATGGTTCTCCAGAAGTTAAAGCAGGATGCTGAGTCCAAACTTGGTGAAAAAATAACGCAAGCTGTAATTACAGTTCCAGCATACTTCAATGATAGCCAACGAAATGCTACGAAGGATGCCGGTAGGATTGCTGGGTTGGAAGTTTTACGGATTATTAATGAACCTACTGCTGCAGCATTAGCCTATGGACTTGATAAATCGGGTGAAGAAACAGTAGCGGTATATGATTTAGGAGGTGGTACATTTGATATCACGATTTTGCAAATGGGGGATGGAGTATTTGAAGTAAAAGCAACCAACGGAGATACTCATTTAGGTGGAGATGATTTTGATCAAATAATCCTTGAGTGGATTGCAGAAGAATTTAAAAAAGACCAGGGCATCGATGTTAGACAAGATCCTATGGCACTCCAAAGACTTCGAGAAGCAGCTGAGAAGGCAAAGATTGAATTATCTTCAGTAATGCAGACAGAAATAAATTTACCATTTATCTCTGCAGATTCATCTGGGCCAAAACATATTGTTATGACATTAGATCGTTCTAAGCTTGAACAATTGGTTGGTTCTTTGGTTGGTCGAACTGTTGAACCATGTGAGAAAGCTATCGCTGATGCGGGGATTAATGCTTCTGAGATTGATTCGATAATACTTGTAGGTGGTATGACTAGGATGCCATCAGTACAATCTACAGTTTTGGATCTTTTTGGTAAAGAACCTAGTAGGGGAGTCAATCCCGATGAAGTCGTCGCTATAGGAGCAGCTATTCAGGCGGGTGTATTGCAAGGTGATGTTACAGATGTCCTCCTTTTAGATGTCACTCCTTTGACTTTAGGCATAGAGACTTTGGGTGGTGTATCAACTCCATTGATTGATAGGAACACGACAATTCCTACTTCAAAGAGTCAAACTTTTTCTACTGCTGCTGATAACCAGCCTGGGGTAGAAATACACGTGTTGCAAGGAGAGAGGCCGCAGGCATCACAAAACAAAAGTATTGGACAATTCACCTTAGATGGAATTGTTCCTGCTCCTAGAGGTGTTCCTCAAATAGAAGTATCTTTTGATATTGATGCTAACGGAATTCTCAAAGTATCTGCAAAAGATCAGGCTACTGGGAAGGAGCAAAATATTACTATTACCGCTAGTTCAGGTTTAGAAGAATCTGAAATAGATAGTATGATTAAAGATGCTGAAGAACATGCAGAGGAAGATGAGCAACATCGACAATCTGTGGAAATTAAAAATCGTGCTGATAACCTGATTTATGCTTCGGAAAACTTAGAAAAAGAAAACTCTGAGAAGATTTCAGAAGAGTTGAAAACAGAATTGAATTCAGCTATTGAAAAGTTAAAAGAAGATTTAAATTCTGGAGATTTTGATCAGATTGATCAATCTGCTAACGCTTTAGAAGAGACTATGCAAAAAATCGGGCAGGAAATTTACAGTCAACAACCTGATCCTGGAGTTAACATGGACGAAGAAACTCAAGATGACTCTCCCGATACTGTAGAAGGGGAGTCAAAGGAGATATAAAACCTCTTGGGTTATTATAGTACGTGAAAATTCATCAAGTGGTCTCGTAATACATCACTAGCAAAATCGTTTTCAGTATCACGAAGGACAGAATGAATATGATTACCATCTCCTTGACGGTTATCATATTCGACAATGAAGTCCCCGCAGTGGATTCGGTAGTAATGTTTATGCCCTTTGGATGTACCTCCACCCCACGCAAAGTGGAAGTTGTCGATTCCCATGTCATTGACCATTGATAATTTGTCTTGGGCGATTTCAGGTCTTACATCATTGATATATTCAACAATGAGTGACATAAATAATTCTTTTTGAACTCCTGACATCTTGGACCCAATTAAGCCTTCTTCTTTTGGGAAAAAGGCTTTTGAACTGTTGTATAGAAGAATATCAAAAGGTGCTTCTTCAAAAATTATTGATTGTTTTTGCTGAGATGAGTTGAAGCTTTGGATGAGTTCAAACCCTAAGTCTTCTCTTTCGGATAAAACTCTTAATCCCTTATGAGGACCTTCTTTGACTTCTGCAGGATTGGTGCCGAAAAAGAAAGGTGTGGTAGAAATTACCTTGTCTTTCCAAATGCTGAAGTGTAAGGAAACGTGATGCCCTTCCACTCTCCATCCCCATGGATCATTGTCATTGGGATTTCCAAAAACAGTAAAATAATATAATTCGGGATCTCGTGAGAAACTTTTTATTCCATGACTGGATTCGATTTTCCCTAGTATAGATTCTAATTCAATTATTTGTTTTGCTTGGGAGAATGCATGTTTGTCCAAGCATGTTTCCATTATTGAAAATGCTAAATTTCTTTGATTTTCATTCATGTCGCGGATTGCAAGTCCGTGTCTATTTAAAGGAGGATAGTACCAAAAAAGTCTTTCGCCATCCAGATATTCAAAAGTGGCTTTATTCAGTTGGTCGGGATTTAGACTAGCAAGCCATTTTGAAGCAGCAGAGGAAATTTCGTTTGTTGGATGTATGTGTGGATGAGCCATGTTACCTCCCCAAATTGATGTATATAGTGATGAAGTGACTTTACCGCACGGGATTCTTCTTGGCAAGCAAACTTCAACGACGACTTATTATTAGGGAAATGATATACAAGAATCAATAAATTAGGTTTAGGATAAGAAAAGAGTGGTTGAGAATTATATAACTTCTTTTGATTCTCCTATATCATCAACACTATCTCCACCCAAATCTTGACCAACAGCCTTAATTTGCGCAAATTCATCTCGATAGCCATTATGCATGATTCTTGCATCACTGGAATACAATACGAATCTAGCGCCCTCTTTTAACCATTTTTGCGTTAATTCAACTGTTTGGTGATGAATTAGGACAGGTTTCCCTGCGGCGTTACTTAGGGAAATTATTTGTCTCAGTGCCGATTCATAATCGGGATGATCATATTGATCAGGGATTCCAAGAGTTACAGATAAATCATTAGGACCTACAAAAATAGCATCTATACCTTGGACTTGTAGGATATTTTCAAGATTTTCAATTGCTGGGACACTTTCTATTCCAATGATACAAACATTATTTTTATTCCGATTTTCTAAATACTTACGCGTTTCTATACTGGGTAATTCGTTTTGATCGATGGCTTTTGCAGCTAAGGCGCCTTTGAGGGGTCTCCACCTTGCAGCAGCAACAACTTCCTTAACTTGATCTACTGTTTCGCAATAAGGTGCTAAAATTCCTTGTGCTCCCGCATCGAGATACATAGTTACGTAGTGAGAAGCAGGAATTGGGATACGTACTATGGGAACCACACCAGAGTAATTAAATGCTGCCAAATAATCAGCGACCTCGGCTCTGCTCCTGGGCGCATGTTCAGTATCTAGAATGACATAATCAAGGCCAAATTGTGAAATAGTTTGAGTCCATCTAGGATTCGTGCCAACGCTGAGCATGGTTCCATAGACGATTCCTCCGGAACTAGTTTTTTCCCGTAATTGTTCGCCGTTCATAATTTACTCCAGAAGGGGTTTTCTCGAAATTTTGTCCGCTTAAGGTTAATACTAATGGAAATCTTTGTTAGTATGTTGACCTTCCTCCACTAATGTCAAATACAGCACCGGTACTAAACGAACATTCCATTGAACAGATCCATGCAACTAATGATGCTATTTCTTCAATTTCTCCAGTCCGACCTATCGGGATTCTAGAAACCATATAATCTATTTGTTCTTGTGTAAATTCCTCTAGAAGACGAGTTTGGACAACAGCTGGAGTAACGCAGTTTGCCGTGACTCCTGAATTTGCAAGTTCTTTCCCCAAAGATTTTGTGAGCCCAATGACCGCAGCTTTAGTACTGGAATAGGGAACCATTCTAGGATTGCCTTCTTTTCCTGCGACGCTTGCTATATTAACAATTCTTCCATATTTTTGATTAATCATTGATTGAGCAACTGCAGCGCAGAAAACATAGACGCCTCTAAAGTTGACTTTGTAAACTCTGTCCATTTCATCTACATCTAGTTCCCAAATATTCCCATTTCGACCTCCAATACCAGCATTGTTTACTAGTATTTGAATACTTCCCCATTCTTTGATTGAATTTTCGACGACTTGTTGAGCAAAAAGGGGATCTGACACGTCACCTATCTGAATTATTGAATTAACTCCGTCTGCTTGCAACTCTTTTGAAGTGGCTTGTGTTTCCGTGGTATCCATATCGACTAGTGTTATGTTTGCTCCTTCACTACCCAGTCTTTTTGCTATGCCTTTGCCGATTCCACGCGCAGATCCGGTAATAATTGCTGTTTGGTTTTTAAAACGATCCATTTTTGCTCCAATTTGGAAAGATGAAAAAATTTGAAGTTAGTCGAAAGATAAATAAGTTTCTGATGCGGCTTCTACACCAATACCCGAAGCAATTTCAAATCCCTCTTTTGGTAGTATTTCTTCAAATGCAGAGAGTAATTTTAAAACATATTCGCTTTTACTGGATTCTCCCATCAGCCCAATCCTCCATATTTTTCCTGCGAATTGCCCGAATCCAGTTCCAATTTCAATATTGTAATTATTTAACAATATTTGTTGGACTTTATCTCCATCGATACCTTTTGGGATCCAAATAGGTGTTACTTGATCCAATTTGGATTCTTTTGGTGCAAGTAATTTTAATCCAAGAGCTACAACACCATTTCTTAATGCCTCTCCATTTTGTCTATGGCGCTCAAATCGGACATCAATACCCTCTAGAAGTAGAATTCGAAGAGCTTCGTGTAGTCCTAAAACAAGAGAAATAGGAATAGTATGGTGATAAGTGTGTGGTCGATCCCAATATCCAGCAATTAGGTCCAGGTCCAAATACCAAGATGAAGGGGGAGTAGTACGGTTTTTTATTGATTCTCGAGCTCTTTGGCTTAGTGCAACTGGAGAAAGGCCAGGAGGACAAGCTAAACATTTTTGTGTAGCTGAATAGCAATAGTCCAAGTTCCATTCATCTACCATCAAAGTGTTACCTCCAAGAGAAGTAACACTGTCAATCATAGTAAATGCATTGTGATCTCTAGCAAGTTTTGAAATTGGTTCGATGTCTTGCAATATTCCGGTACTAGTTTCAGCTTGTACTGCCGCGATGAGTTTGACTTGTTTATGTTTTTTAAGTTCAGTCTCCAGTTTTTCTACAGGGAAGGGCTTCCCCCAATCACCTTCCAAAACTACAGTATTGCATCCAACACGTCTTGCCATCTCGGCCATGCGTTCGCCAAAAAATCCACAGTTACATATTATAATAGTATCTGTTGGTTCTAAAAGACTATTAATTCCTGCTTCCATACCTGCAGACCCAGTCCCAGAAATAGCAAACGTAGTGTTTTCTTGTGTTTGGAATAAGATTTTTAACATTTCTGAAACTTCTTCTACATATCTCAGAAATGCAGGGTCTTTATAACTCGTGATTGGTTTCGACATTGCTTCTAGGACTCTTGAATCCACATTGCATGGGCCAGGTCCTAACAATATTCTTTCAGGCAGTTTTGCAACTTCGTATGTATTAGTCATAGTAAATTTCTTAATGGTTTTTGATCCTATCATAATTGTCTTCGATTCGTATTATGTCATCTTCTCCTAAGTAATTACCATATTGAACTTCAATTAATTCGATTGGCGCATTACTTGTGTTTTCAATTCTGTGTGGAGTACCCAATGGGATTGTGAGGGATTCATTAGCGTTCAATATGAATTTGTCATCGCCAAGAGTAACTTTAGCGTAGCCTGAAACAAGAGTCCAATGTTCGTGCCTGTGATTATGGACTTGTAATGAAAGCGCTCGATTGGATTTTATTGATAATCTTTTCACTTGATGGTGATTTTTCGACAAAAGAGTTTCATAAGATCCCCATGGTCGACGGACTGTTTTGTGTGATTGAGGTTCAATTCTATTTTCAAGGATTAATTTATCGACAACTTCTTTGACATTGTGAGTGTTCTCCATATCAGATATAAGGATGGCGTCTGGAGTCTCCACAATCGCTAAATTACTTACAGAAACTGCTGAAACTAATCTGCTCTGAGCGAGAATCAGGCTATTTTGAACATCGTCAAGATATACATCTCCCTTGGTAATATTGCCATTTGCATCTTTAGGAGCGTTTTTCCACATTGCTTTCCATTCACCTATATCAGACCATCCGACTTCAATTGGTAGGATGACACATGTATTTTCTGGAGAGTGTTCCATGACTGCATAGTCTATAGAATCAAAGGGGCACATGCTGAATTCTGTTGGATCAGGTTTGAGGAGGTTTTTGGTTTTTGTAGATTTTTCATATGAATTTAAACACGATGTTGCTATGTCATTCCGGTATTTTTTAATTGCTGACAACCACGTTGAAACTTTCAGAATGAATATTCCTGAATTCCAAAAAAAATGATCTGATTGAAGCATGGTTTTTGCGTCTTGGGGGCTGGGTTTTTCTAGAAAATTAGAGACCCAATATGAATCTTTGTTTTTGTTTAATTCTTTACCAGCCTGGATGTAACCATAATTTATATTTGGTGATGAAGGAGTAATTCCGAAGGTGACTATTTTGCCTGTTTGTGCGAGTTTAAATCCTTTTGAAATCGAATTTTGAAATTCGACTACATTCGAAATAATGTGGTCAGAAGGCATCACTATCATTACTTGTTCATCACTCGTTTGATCTGCTATTGCTAATGCAGCCATCGTAAGTGCAGGTGCAGTGTTTTTGCCTTCAGGTTCTAGTATCATTAGTGACAAATTTTTCCCAATTTGATCAAAGTTTTCATTAATCAGGAATCGGTGCTCTTCGTTGCAGACTACTATTGGGTCTTCTATGTTTTTGATCCCATGAAGTCTCATCACTGTTTGTTGCAAAAGAGTATGCTGGCCTAAAAGTTTTAGAAATTGTTTCGGAAATAATTTTCTTGAAAGTGGCCAAAGCCTCGTTCCACTTCCACCTGCTAAAATTACCGGTTGAATATTCATTGATTCTCCATGTTCAAAAATCAATTATGAATTTTTAGGAAATAATGAAAGTTAAACTAATCCAATGATTTGATGTAAGCTACTATAGCTGTTAACTCATCATCAGAGAGGTCGGTGAAGGCGGGCATCACAGCTGGATAACCATCAACTATTTTTTCCAGTGGTTTGACAATAGATTCTTTGATGTAATTATCATCTACATTGACTGACGATCCGTCTTCTAGTTGTTCGGTTTTACCCCACAAACCCTTCCAAGATGGACCGATCAATTCTGATCCATCAATAGAATGGCAGGTGATGCATCCATTATCTTGTGAAATCAAAGCGCCTACTGCTTCCGCACCACCAGCAGAAGTTAAATCAATAGGAGTAGGGGTAGGTACCGCACTTAGATTGGCAGGGGCTTGAGGTACGCTCGGAGGCGAAGCTGGCTGAGGAGTAGGATCAACAACAGTTTCGGCGCTGCAGGCGATAAGTAGCGTAAAAAGTAATCCAAGTAGGATGTGAATTCTTATGTATTTAATTGGGTCCCCCTAGCTTGATTTAGTCAAACTAATCAAAAAATTTAATTAATTCTAAAGTTAGCATAATCGTTAAGAAAAATAAATATTTTCAGGAGTCCTTTATTCGCTTGACGATTTGCTCTTACTTATTTTCAAGAATATACTTACTTAGGATTATTAATGACAAAGGCAAGGATTATTAAATGGATAAATCTTCTTTTATAGGTAAACATATCAATCAAGCAGATACACCTGTACTGTGGTTAAACTTAGATTCATTTGATAGAAATGTGTCTAAAATGAAAGAATTTTGTAACAAGAATTCTGTGATTTGGAGACCGCATGTTAAAGCTAGCAAATCACCTGATTTAGCTCTAAGGCTGATTAGTTGTGGTGCTGTAGGGATCACTTGTGCCAAAGTTTCTGAAGCCGAAGTAATGGTGGCTGGAGGAGTCAGAGATATTTTGATTGCAAATGAAATTGTTGGTGCTACAAAGATCAGTCGTTTAGTAGAAATTTCTAAAGTGGCGAGAATGTGTGTTGCCTGTGATGATGATGAAAATATCCAGGAGATTTCTAAGGCTGCCTCTGATAGCAACGTTGTGATTGACGTTTTGGTAGATATTAATGTCGGGATGGATAGATGTGGAGTCAATTTAGATAAAGTTCCCACATTGGCGAAGCTAGTTTCGGATCTTCCCGGTGTAAGGCTTAGGGGGCTCATGGGGTATGAAGGTCATGTGATGGGATTAGATTCTGTTGAAAAACGTGATGTATCGAAAGATGTTTCTGATTTGATTTCTCTTGCCAGAGCAAATTTGCAATCTGAAGGTTTTGATATAGAGATTTGTTCAGGAGGGGGGACGGGCAATTATTGGCATTCTGCTTCTTTGGGTGGAATTAATGAGTTGCAAGCTGGAGGTGGAGCATTGATGGATGTAAAATATATGGAGCAAATGAAAGTTCCTAATCATGAATTTGCTCTTTTTATTAATGCACAAATAATTTCTACCTCTGTTCCGGGACAAATAGTTGTGGATTCCGGTTGGAAGACAACAGGTATACATACAGGTTTGCCTAAGGTTGTTTCTCATTCAAATGCGAATGTAAAAGCTTTAAGTGCGGAGCATGGAATCATCTCTATAGATTCTAACCAATCATTTAATCATGGAGAACGAATAACACTCGTTCCGAATTATAGTGATTCGACTGTCTTGCTACACAGGAATTTGTTTGTAGTAAAAAATGATATTGTTGAAGACATTTGGGAAATCTCAGGCTCTGGAGCGCTTCAATAAATATTGGTTAAGTTGCATTGTTTGAATCGTCTCCGATCTTCACAGATTATGTTACCCTTTCAGTATCTTCAAAGTTTCTGGGAAAGGTGCAAAGATGGACGATAAAATTGAATCATTAATTGGAACAATGAAAGTCATGACACGAGATAATCTTGGGGCAGTGATTAATCCTGTAGCCTTTGATGATGGAGTGTTAACAATTGAGTATTTTGAGGGTGAAAATGAGGAATGCCCTGAATGTTTGATGAGTCCAGATTCTTTTCAGGACATGTTTAAGAGGATGTGCTCTATTCAAGCTCCACATGTTACGGATGTAAACCTAATTGAAGTAAAAAATAGATAATTTTTGTTGATAGATTTAAACTCTATTCAATACTAATCAGCCAAAACTTGAAGGTTGGATCTTGAGTCAATCAGATATTAATACTTCACCATTTCGATTTTTTGACAACCGTGAGAAATATCTATTATTTGTGAATACTTGTAATGAAAAACAAGTTATTGCTGAAAGAATTTCTATGGATGTGAAGTATCTTAGACCTGGTTCGTTGGGTCTGAGGATTTTTGATGCGGGGATGGGAGATGGTTCAGTTTTGACAAGGGTTATGAGGCAACTCCACGACAATTTCCCCGAAACCCCTTTCTCGATTTTGGGAAAGGAGATCAGTCAGGAAGATCTTAGGATTTCATTGGAAAAAATGCCCGACCGATTTGTTGAACATCCACAAACTGTATTAACTGTAACGAATATGTTTTATTCTGAGGCAACTACTTTAAAACCTAAATCTATTAAAAAAGAATCTATTTTAAATTGGAAAATTGTTGAACTTACTGGTAATACTTCTCATCAATTTGATAACCAGATTAGAGATATAGAACCTTTAATTTCAGATTGGTGGAGAACTGAACGAAGCCAAAAGACCAATAATCCAATTTATTCAACTCCTTCGGTGATTGTTTTTTATAGGAAGGATCAGAAGGATCTGTTGTCGAAGATCATTCCTTCAAAAGAAAACCGAGTGAATTATGAATATGATTTGATTATTGCTGCACAACCATTTCGTTCTAGATTGCCTGCGCAGACTAAAGTCAAAAATGTTTTGGCACCATTAGCTAAAGCTCTGGCGAAAAGTGGACTTATGGTGGTCATACAAAGTGTTGGTAAAGATCCTGGAATGGAAATTATTCGACGGATATGGCCTTTGGAGAAACCTTTTCAAACTCCTAGGCGTGATTTGATTGTTGAATTAAAAAAACAATTGGAATCAATTGATGAAATCTACTCGTATATTGATTATGTGGATTCTAGGGCAGAGTTTAATTATCATCTGCAATTGCCACCTAATGAGATGGAAAGTTCTATAGGAACTTCAACTACTTTGGCTGCTTGGAATGCAGCTATATATGTTGCACAAATAGAGGATGAGAGAGTCGAGGAAGAAATGCGCAAAGGTAGCTATTTGGATGTGACGCAAGAGGTGCTTAGGAAATACGAGGGATTATGGTTTTCAGACGAATCTTTCATTGTGACGAAAACATAATCTAAAACTATTTAACATTAGAATTAGGGTTTCTGACGCTTAGCTCTTCGACAACTGCTTCCTTTTTCATTTCAATAGGGAATGGTGTAGGAATTATGTGAGTTCCAAAAATATTAATTAGTTGTGAATCTGGTTGACCATCAACAATGTGTACAGTTGTCCACCTAGTATCACTTTTTTCAACATTGATTTCTCTAGTTTTTCCGTTCCATCCGAAGCTAACCATCTCGGGAACATCTGACATCTCTTCCTCCTATAAAGTAGATATAATTAAAAACAATTTCGTAGAATTTAATTTTAAAAGGGTTCAATTGTTTTGGAGCGCGAGACGGGGTTCGAACCCGTAACAACCTGCTTGGAAGGCAGGAACTCTGCCAGATTGAGTTACTCGCGCACCGTAATAGAATAAACTTGATTAAACTTGTCGTCAATATGTTTTTATAAAGTCCCCCAGGTGTTACCGGATTTAATTTCAATTTCTAAAGGCACTTTGAGCTCAATAGAAGATGGCATTAGATCATTTAAAAGATTTTTGATTTCGGATTCTTCATTTTTTGGGCTTTCGAAAATTAATTCGTCATGAACTTGCATAATCATTTTGGATTTTAGATTTGAAACATTTAAATAGTTTTGGATTCGGACCATTGCAATTTTAATTATTTCAGCGGCGGTCCCTTGAATTGGCATATTAATTGCCATTCGTTCTGCTGCAGACCGGACATTGAAATTTCTTGATTCAATTTCGTAGATATATCGTCTTCTTCCCATCATAGTTCTCACGAAAGAATTTTGTCTTACGTTTTCTTTAATCGAATCAATGTAGCTTCTAATTCCAGGATAAGTAGACATATATGTGTTGATGAATTCTTTTCCTTCTTTTTCTGAAAAACCAGTTTGCTGGCGAATTCCATATGGACTTAGTCCATAAATGACCCCAAAATTCATTATTTTTGCGGTTCGTCGCATTTCAGATGACACGTCGTTAATTTTCACGTTATACATTGATGCAGCGGTAGCTGCATGAATGTCTGCACCATTTAGGAAAGCATTTATCAGATTAGGATCTTCGCTGATATGTGCTAAAATCCTTAATTCTATTTGAGAATAATCGGCACTTATCAAAACTGAATTCCCAGATTTATCTGCAATAAATGCATCTCGAACTTTTTTCCCCATGTCTGTTCGGACAGGAATGTTTTGTAAATTCGGATCATTACTTGAGAGTCGACCTGTTGAAGAACCTGTTTGATTATAAATTGTGTGGATTCTCCCTGTTTTTTCATTAATCATATTTGGCAGAGAGTCAACATAAGTTGATTTAAGTTTCGATAGTTTTCTGTAATCCAATACATCATTTAAAATCTGGTATGACTTTGGGTCTACATCGTCAATTTGATTCAAATCTAGCATTTGTTTCAATCTGTCTAAAGATGCTGCATCGGTAGAATATCCCCTCGAGGTGCGTTTAACAGGAGGTAGCTTCAATTCATTGAAAAGAACACCACCTAGCTGTTGAAAAGAATTGATATTGAATTCGTGCCCTGCTGCAGAGAAAATGTTTTCAGTTAGTTTTGTTAACTCATCATTTAGCTGTATAGACATTAATTTTAATGGTTCGGGGTCTAGTGAAACACCATTTCTTTGCATTTGTACTAAAACCGGCGCAAGAGGCATCTCAATATCTTTAAATATTGAAATCGACGAGATTCTTTTAAGTTCGGGTTCTAAGAAACTTTTTAGTTGTAGCGAGTAATCTGCATCCGCGCAAGCATATTTTGAGGTTTCTTGTATTGGCACTTGATTCATTGTGATTTGCTTTGCACCTTTTCCAATCAAATCTGTAATCGGTGTCATTTCTTCTTGTAGATAATCCAAAACAAGTGATTTTAAACCTAATGATCTTTTGCCAATTAAATGTGCTGCCAAAATTGTGTCAAATGTAACATTGGAAACTTTGAATCCATGTTCTTCAAGGATAGTAATGTCATAATTAGAGTTATGGGCGATTTTATCTATGTCTTCGTTTGAAAACACGGGATTTAATTTTTCTTGAATTTCAGATATCGATAATTGGTCTCCTGAATCATGTTTAATTGGGATGTACCATGCTTTCCCATCTTGTGTAGAAATTGAAATTCCAACAAGATTGGCACTCATAGGATTTAGTCCGTCAGTTTCGGTATCGAATGAAAATATTCCAATTCTATTTATATCTTCGACTAAGTTATTTAGGGCTGAAATGTCTTGGACAACTCGATAGTTTTTGTTTTCCGGCTCAGATTTTGTTGCGTCATTCAGTGATTTTTGTGAAGTATCTTCAATGTTTGATGGAGGTACCTTGGAAACTAAAGAATGGAATTCCATTTCTCTAAAAAGATCTAATACATGCTCTCTAGAAAAATCATCGAAGCGGGAATTTACCAGATCAATGTTTATAGGTACTTCACAATCAATAGTTACCAGCCTTAGCGCTTGTAATGCTTCGGCTTGATTAGTCTCAACAACTTTTTGGATTCGTGGTGGAGAAACTTCAGCTATTTTATCTAACATATTTTCTAAGTTGCCGAATTGCTTAACTAACCTGATTGCATTTTTTGGTCCAATTCCTGGTACTCCAGGTATGTTGTCGGAAGAATCTCCCGTAAGTGCTTTGATTTGGATAATTGAATTGGGACCTAGGCCTTCATAACGTTCTTTCACTGCTTCTACATCGTAGATCTTCTGTTGTCTTTGAGTGCTGTTCATGACTACTTTTACTAATGGAGAGACAAGTTGTAGCAAGTCTGAATCACCAGTTAGAATTATCGTGGGGATATTCTCTATCTCTGCTTGTCTAGACAATGTTCCAATTAAATCATCAGCTTCAAAACCATCCAATTCAAATATTGGAATATTAAATGCAGAAACTACTTGGCGGATTCTTGTAAATTGAGTTCGAAGTTCTTCAGGCATTGGAGGGCGATTGGATTTGTATTCAAGAAATTCTTTATGGCGGAAAGTCGGAGCAGGAGTATCAAATACCATGATGCAGTTTGTAGGATTAAATTGAGAAGTCGTTCGAAGGAAAGAGTTGATGAAACTATAAACTGTCCTGACATCTTCACCGGTAGATGAAATCGTCATGGCATTTCTCATTCCATACCAAGATCGATATGCAAGTGCATGGCCATCGATGAGTAACAATAGTGGAGGAAGGATATTCATTTTATAAGTGTTCCATCTGTAGACATCAATTATACTTGAGCAATTTTTCGTATTCCTTGTAGTAGATCTTGTGTTTCTTGAATTGATTCACCTTCAGCATAGATTCTGAGCAAGGGTTCCGTTCCAGAGAATCGTATCAGTGTCCAGAAGTTGTTATCAAGTTGGTACCTGTATCCATCTCTTTTATCAATTTTGATTACCCGTCGATTCGCAATGAATTCAGGGTTAGCGTTCCGCACACGATTAAGGATATCATTATTCATGTGGTCTTCTTTTCCTAATTTAATATCTATCCTATCGTAGTATGATCTTCCAACCTTCTCAAACAACATTTTTGTCAATTCATACATTGATAACCCAGTTAGTGCAATCATCTCTAAAAGCATTAGTCCGCTTAAAATTCCGTCTCTTTCAGGAACATGGTTTCCAAATGCATAACCTCCACTTTCTTCTCCTGCTATCATTGCTTTTTGTTCAATCATAACGGGAGCTAAATGCTTGAATCCAACAGGGGTATCGAACACTTTTACACCGTAAATATCACCAATTTTATCTATCATACTGGTCATAGTAATTGATCGGACTATTGGGGCACGTAATTGCAGATTTTCCAACAGGTGTAGACACAGAATTGAAAAAGTGGTTAATGAAGAGACATAGTTCCCATGTTCATCTATTACCCCAAGCCTATCAGCATCTCCATCAGTAGCGAGGCCTATATCTGAGTTAGTGGATTTTACTAAATTACTGAGTGTGCGAAGATTGTTTTCAATAGGTTCGGGTTGTGATATTCCAGGGAAGGCAGGATTAATATGATTATTGATCTCAGAAATTTGAGAGTTCCCGCCTGATAGAAATTTTTTAAAGAGGCCTATTCCTGCACCAAACATAGAATCTATTTGAATATTCAAATTGGAATTTTTGATCAGGTCAATATTGATTAGGGATCTAACATTTTCAAAATAAGATTCGTAAGGATCAGTGTATTCAAGTAAATTTTTGTTTTTTGGATGGTTAAGATTGGTTGTTTTAATTATTTGAGATTGCTCAACTGCTTGGATTGAAGATTCAAGTCCATTGGTTATTTCAGGTGATACGCTACCAAACAGCTTAAATTTAAACCCATTGTAATTACCAGGGTTGTGGCTAGCCGTAATCACAATTCCTCCACCTGCATTTAAATCTATGACATGATGGGTGATTACAGGGGTAGGGCTGAAAGTCTTGCAAAGAAAAGTTTTTATTCCATTTGCAATCATTACTTCAGCACAAGCATCGGCAAATTCTTTTGATGCAAATCTAGTGTCGTAACCAATTACTATCCCTCGATCACTTAGTCCCTGGTCATGCATATAGTTTGCAGTACCTTGGGCACAATAACGTACTCGTTCAAAAGTGAATTCTTCGCCTATAATGGCTCTCCAGCCGTCAGTTCCGAATTTAATTATCATTTGATAGTATCTTCGTTATTTTTGATAACCGTAAAATTAAAGAGATGAATCAGATTTAAGAATTGCAGCTTTGGATGTGTTTTCCCAGGGGAGTTCGATATCAGATCTTCCAAAATGTCCATAGGTCGAAGTTTGTTTATAAATTGGTCTCCTAAGGTCTAAATCATTGATTATTCCTGATGGCCGGAGATCAAAATGTTTTTCTATTAAATTTGCTATTTCAGTGTCAGGGACTTTGTTAGTATTAAATGTTTCAACGGCTATTGAAACAGGTGTTTCCACACCAATTGCATATGCAAGCAAGACTTCTGCTCTATCTGCTAATCCGGCAGCTACAATGTTTTTTGCGACATATCTAGCAGCATATGCACCAGAACGATCAACTTTGGTGGGATCCTTTCCTGAAAATGCTCCACCACCATGCCTGGCATAGGCTCCATATGTGTCAACCAATAATTTTCGTCCTGTAAGGCCAGTGTCTCCGACTGGACCACCAATCACAAATCTTCCGGAAGGGTTGATAAAGTAATTTGTTTTGGAATCCAATAATTCGTTTGGAATGATCGGTAGGATTACTTTTTCGTGAAGATCTTTCGAAATCAAACTTTGGGAGATGTCTGAGTCATGTTGTGAACTTAGAATAATTGCTTCAATGCGTTTAGGAATCCCATATTCATACTCCACGGTTACTTGAGATTTCCCATCAGGTCCTAAATAGCCTAGTGAACCATCTTTACGAACTTTTGCTAATTGCTTGCAAAGTTCGTGAGCCAAATAAATTGGTAATGGCATGAGCTCTTCTGTTTCATTACAAGCGAAACCCATCATCATACCTTGATCACCAGCGCCTATATTGTCAGTTTCGACAGATTCTAGCACTTTTCTTGTTTCTAAGGCATTGGATACACCTGAAGAAATATCACTGGATTGCTCATCGATTGAAGTGATTACACTACAAGACTTGTAGTCAAAACCATATTTTGGGTCGGTATATCCAGCTTCTTTAACTGCATTTCTGGCAATGCTAGGAACGTTAATATCGGCAGTAGTGGATATTTCCCCCATAACCATTACTAGTCCTGTTGTTACACAAGTTTCGCAGGCAACACGTGCTTGGGGGTCCTGAGCGAGAATTTCGTCCAGAACAGCATCGGATATTTGGTCACATAATTTGTCAGGATGACCTTCAGTCACCGATTCTGATGTAAACAAATAGGAAGGTGATTGCATGAATGTATTAGACATTTTGATCCTTTAGATATGGGGTGTTTCTAGGTTCCCATTTCCCAACTGTTTAAATAATTACTTTGCTCCTCAGTAAGTTCATCAATTGAAATATTCATTGATTCGAGTTTTAATTTCCCAACTTCTTCGTCAATGTGTTTAGGTACAGGGTAGACATTTGGAGACATTTCAGATGCATTTAGAGCAACATGTTCTACTGATAATGCTTGATTTGCAAAGCTCATGTCCATTACTGAGGGTGGGTGTCCATCGCCTGCGGCTAAGTTTACTAATCTTCCTTCAGACAATAGAAAGATTTTCCTCTGATCTTTTAATTGAAATTCTTCTACAAAAGGTCTTAGAGTTGTTTTAGAAGATGACATGGATTCAAGAGACTCAATGTCGATTTCGACGTTGAAATGACCGCTATTTGCTACCATACATCCGTCTTTCATAACTTCGAAATGTGCTTTACTTAATCCTTTCATTCCTCCGGTTACTGTAACTACAACGTCCGCTTCTTTAACCGCTTCGATCATTTTCATAACTTGATATCCGTCCATCGCGGCCTCTAGAGCTCTGATTGGATTCACCTCTGTAACTATTACTTGAGCACCCATTCCACTTGCACGACTTGCCAAACCTCTTCCACACCATCCATAACCACAAATCACGACTCGTTTACCAGCCCATAGCACATTTGTTGCGCGAGTGATTGCGTCTATAGTACTTTGTCCAGTTCCATAGCGATTGTCGAAGTAATGCTTTGTATCAGCGTCATTTACCGCAACAATTGGATACATTAACTTGCCTTGGTCGGCCAAACTTTTTAGGCGAATTACTCCAGTTGTTGTTTCCTCAGCACCACCAATCACATCGTGCAATAAATCTCGCCTAGAGCTATGTAACATAGCAACTAAGTCTGCACCGTCATCAAGTGTGATGTGGGGTTTTGTTTCAAGTACTGAAGTAATATGTGAATAGTATGTCTCAGTATCGACTGCATTGATTGCAAATGTTGATATTCCGTAATGTTCAACTAGAGCTGCAGCAACATTGTCTTGAGTACTTAATGGATTACTAGCACATAATGCGATTTCCGCACCTGCAGATTTTAATGCAATAGCTAGATTTGCCGTTTCAGTTGTTACATGCAGGCAAGCAGCTATTCGAATGCCTTCAAGATTGCGGTTTTCTTTGAAGCGTTGATCGATCATTCCAAGTACTGGCATAGATCTAGCGGCCCACTCTATTCTGGCAACTCCGTCATTTGATAATGATAAGTCTTTAACGTCTCCGGGTGTTTTTTGTATAGTCATTCTCCACCTACATATAAGGATTATATAAAAATTGGTTTGTTAGATTGTGGTAATTTCCTCAAAATCTCCGAAATTTAGTTTGGAGAGGAGTTTTGATATTGGATAATTTAATTATTTCAGCAGCTCTGGAATTGATTTCATCTTGCGAGAGGTTTTTCAAACGATCTACACTAAAAGATTCTACTGCAAAAGATCCCATTACAGCTCCTATAAGAGTAGCATGTTTCAATCCAGTAGTGCTAATGTCTTCGATTGCGGAAAGCGCACCCATGAACCCCCCGGCAAACGCATCTCCAGCACCTGTAGGGTCTGTGACTTTCGGAAGAATTTTCGCAGGTACTACGAAGGCATCATCGTTTTGGAAAACTGTAACACCATATTCTCCCTTTTTAGCTACAATTGTGTGTGGTCCCATAGAATGAATTTTTTTAATTGCATTTATCAAATTGTATTCACGCGATAATAGCCTAATTTCGGTTTCATCCAAGAATAGAATATCAACTTTTTGAATTGTTTCAATCAGGTTGTCTAAAGAACCATTGATCCAGAAATCCATTGAATCAAGTGCAATAATTTTTGGGCGTCTTTCCATTTTTTTAATCACATTTAGTTGAAGTATTGGATCAATATTTGCTAAAAACAAATAATCAGTATTTTGATGGTTAGGGAGTAAATTAGGGGAAAAGTCTGCGAAAACATTTAAATCTGTGAACAAAGACTTTCGTCTGTTTGAGTCTAGCTCATATTCTCCTCCCCACCTAAAAGTATCTCCTAAGGCTGATTCAAGGCCAGAAACATCTATGTGTTGCGAGTTAAAAAGATCCCGGTCGTCATTTTTAAAGTCAGAACCAACTACTGCTACCAGACTAACTTCATTGAAATATCGACAAGCAATGGAAAAGTAAGTAGCCGAACCTCCCAGGGCATTTTCTCTGGATTCTGAGGCAGTATGAACTGTGTCATATGCAACTGATCCTACAACAAGAACTGACATCAGCGTCTCACGGAAAATTTTTTAGAAAATCGAATGTTCAAGTTCTGTTATTTTTCTGATCCAATGCTTGAAGGTAATCCCTTAGCTATCCAAGATCCAGTTCCGTCTTCAATGTTGAAAAGGTTTTCAGGATCTAATCCCATTGCTGCAGCCATTTCACAGGCTAGACCACTTCTGACACCAATTTCACAAATAAACATTAGATTTTTATCTTTTGGAAGGGTGTCTATTTCAGAATAGAGGTTGTCTACAACAATATGAGTGGCATTTTTGACATGGCCATTCAGGTATTCATCAGGACGTCTAACATCAATTACCAGGGAGTTTTCATCTCCGTACATTTCTGCAGCTTCATCTAAACTTACCCTGTAATATGGTTCTCCAGCTTCTCGTCTTGGCATTTCATCCCTCCATTTTCGAAATTGCCCGAACATCATTACATTAAATAAATATATCGTTCATTCAGACTATCATTTTTTGAATCTAGTGCCAACTATGTAAAGAGTTTATAGTCTTGATTTAATCAGAAGTTTTGATTTTTTCAGACCATATTATGGCATCACTAATTGCCGATGCTAATGAAAATGAAGGAGACCATGACAAAACCTTTTTTGCTCTTTCTATGTTGGCATATGCACCTGCTACATCTCCAGGGCGTGGCTCAACGATTGTGTGGCCAATTTTGGTTCCAGAAATTTCCTTAAATTCGTCGAAGAATTCCTGCACAGTAGTTCCAACGCCAGAGCCTAAATTGATTGTCAAGCAATTTTGAGGGTTGCATAGATCCGAATAATCGACGAGTGAGTCAAATTTTTCTATAGCATTTAAATGAGCGAGCGCTAAATCCCAAATATGTATGTAATCTCTAATTGCAGTACCATCAACGGTTTCCCAAGAATTTCCATTAATTTCAAAAATAGTGTTTTTCTGATTGGATATTTCTATTAGTTTTCCTAAAATGCTATTTTGTTGATTTGACCTTGCTCCTGTTCTGTATTTTGGGTCTGAGCCTATAGGGTTAAAATACCTGAAAATTATTGCTTTCATTGCTCCAAAGTTGCATAAATCTTTTAGGAGTGTTTCAGTCAAGAATTTGCTTGTCGCATAAGGGCTTTTAACCTCGATATTATCAGTTTCTTTGACTGGATGATTAGTAACCGATTGATATATTGATCCACTTGAACTGTATATCACTTTTTTGCATCCAATTTTTGATAGGAATCGAAAAAGCTTCATTGATTTTGTGGTATTTTCAGTATAGTACGATATGGGATTTTGGATAGATTCAGGGACTGAAGTCAACCCAGCGCAATGGATTACAACCGAAATTTCAGGATGTAAGTCAAAAATTGTTTGTAAATTATCTTCATCCGAAAAATCGCCGCGAAAAAAAATGTGGTCATTATTACTAGAAATGTAATCGGAGGTTGAAGAATCCAGGATTATTGGAATGTATCCAAAATCAGACAAAATCGTTGAAATGGTACTTCCAATATACCCAGCTCCTCCAGTCACCAGGATTTTTTGAGAGTTTTGATTTTCAATGTTATGATTCATGCCACCACAATTTAGAAAATAATTACTGAAGTTTTAACATGTTAATTGGTTTGACATGTTTTTGGAAAGGAAATTTAATGATTCATGAAATTAGAACATACACACTTCATCCTAGGGTAACTCCTGAGTTTTTAAAACGGACTGCTCAAAAAGTTCAAAAACGAATGGAATATTCCCAACTTGGGGGATTTTTTTATACAGAGATAGGTGCATTAAATCAGGTTGTACATATTTGGCCTTATGAGGATTTGAATCACAGGTCTGAGGTCAGGAAAACTGTTGTTGAAGAAGGTGTATGGCCTCCTGACAATTCAGAATTAGTTGTAGATCAGAGATCGGATATCCTCATTCCAGTACCATTCATGAGATCTCTAGAACCTAAAAAGTATGGACCTATTTATGAGATGAGAATTTATACTTATCAGCCGGGTCAAATTCCAGGTGTAATTTCGGCATGGAGTGAGGCGATTGATGAAAGGGAGAAATTGTCGCCATTGGTAGGTTGTTGGTACTCTGAAATTGGCGAGTTGAATACATTCATTCATCTTTGGGCTTATTCTTCATTGGATGAACGACAAAAAGTCAGAGCGGAAGCTTTGGCTACAGGAATTTGGCCTCCTAGAAGTGGAGTTACTGCGCCAGTTACTCAGGAAAATAAGATTATGCTTCCAGCAGACTTCTCTCCATTGAGTTAAAATGTTTGCACAACACATTACTCTATTTGTTGCGATCGTTCGTTGATTATAATCAACGAATTAATTGGATTCCAATATGTAATTTGATTGACGCAATAACCATGCAATGTTACTATTTGTTAGCGGATGAATAACCCTTAGGAGGGGTATTATGCCATTTAGATCATTTGGTCCATTAGAATTAGTTCTAATTTTAGTATTAGTGATGCTGATATTCGGAGTTGGGAAACTTCCTGAGATTGGAAAGATGATGGGTAAGGCTGTAAAAGAATTCCGAGGTTCTACTGACGAAAAAAAAGATGACTCAGGTCCTTCGGTTAATGAGAGTAAGAATGAGTAATGGAGAAATCTAATCAATAGATTTCTTTGAATAAGCCAATTTAGACATCCAAATGCTTATTTCATATAAGCAAATTATTGGTAGCGCAACAATAGTTTGATTAATTGGGTCGAATGTGGGAGTAATAATAGCTCCTAGCACAAATGCGATGACGATTGCATATCTTCTGTTGCTTGATAAAATCTTTGGGTTCAGTACTCCAATTTTTGCTAGTAAAGTGAATACTAGAGGCATTTCGAAAACCATTCCCATCCAAAATAAAAGTGTCAGCATCAAATTGACGTAGTTGCCTATTCTGATCAATGGTTCTGCTATATCACTACCGAAAGTTGTAAGGAATTTTACAACTGGTGGAAGTAATACAAAGTAACCAAAGGAAGCTCCAATTATGAAAGCAATAGTTCCAATCGGGACTATTGCATACAGATAACGGCGTTCCTTTTTAGTAAGGCCTGGGGAAACAAACAGTACTATTTGAAATAAAACAAATGGTAAAGAAAAAAATAAGCCAACTAGTAAACTTGCTTTGGTAGCGATTCCGATAAACTCAGTCAGTTCTGTATAAATGGGCTTTGAGTTTGGTATCCCTGAAAATTTGCCAGCGGGTCCCATCATTATTTCTAGGATTTGTTGATGGAAAACAAACGCTACAATTGTGCAAATTAGAATTGAGATTGCACAGTACATCAATCGTTTTCTTAGTTCTAGTAGGTGCCCTCTAATGTTCAGATCAGGTTTTTCCATTTAAAACAATCTATTTCTCTGGATCGTTTTTAGGTTTAGGTTCTGAGGATTGATCATCTTGTAATCCAGATATTTGGTTTGATGAGTCAGAGTGGAATTTGATAGCCTCTGGGTTAGGTGACACATTTTGTTTGTTTTCGGAATCGGTTTTGTTTTCTTCGTCTAGAAGTATAGTGTTGAAATTGGTGGATAAGTTTTTAGCATCTCTAGTTAGTTGGCCTAACTTTTTTGCGCCGGCGATCATTTTTTCGGGCCCTAAAAAAATGAATGCGATTAGCATGATCAATAATATTTCTAGTGTTCCCATGCCAAAAATGTTCATAACTTCTGTTTCCTTAGTATGCGTTTAGTGGGCAGTCTTTGCACTCTGGAGGAGTGTGATAATTTTTTTTAATATTTACTTCTATATTCAACTTTGCAAAATTTTCCATTGTCTTACAAAGTGGTAATCCTACAATATTTAGGTAACATCCCTCAATTGATTTGACCGGGTTGAAAGTTTTGTCTTGAATTGCATATCCCCCAGCCTTGTCAAAAGGTTCATTTGTCTTGATATATTCATTGATTTCTTCATGAGTATAACATCGCATGTTAACTGTGCTTTGTTCTGTTTCGGCAGAAATTTTCCCGGTGTTAAGATCCAAAATGCATACTGATGTATAAACTTGATGGGATGTGCCTTTTAATGCTAATAGCATTTTATACGCTGATTCACGACTTTTTGGTTTTCCAAGGGAGGTTCCATTGTGGTCCACAGTAGTATCTGCAGTGATTACTATGCCAGAAGTCAATTTTGTTTGGGCGAATTTTGATTTCATCTTGGATATTCTAGAGACATATTGCTTACTTGTTTCCCCCGACTTCTGAGGACCTTCGTATATGTCGATTGGAAAGATTTCAATTGGATAATCTAACGCTTTGACAATTTGATGTCTACGAGGAGATTTTGACGCAAGATAAATTTTCATGATTTGATTTTTATTTTCCAAAAATATTTTTACCTTTTAAGAAACTTTGGTTCCAATATTGTGACGCACTCGATGTGACTAGTTTGAGGGAACATATCGATTGGTTGGACTGAACAGATTTGGTAGTTATGATTGACCATGATATCAAGATCACGTGCTAAAGTTTGCGGGTCACAAGAAACATAAGCAATTTTTCTTGGTCGTTTTGAAATTACGGATTGAATTGTTTTGAGATCACATCCAGATCTCGAAGGGTCCAAAATTGCCACGTCAATTTTTTCTTCAAGTTTTTCTAATCCGTTTTGGGCGAAATCAGTGATGAATTTGATATTACTGACTTCTTTTGAGTTGAATTGGCTATCTGATATTGCTGGTTTTGAGTATTCAATAGCTATCACTTTTGCAACTTTTTTAGCAAAAGTGATTCCAAAAGTACCTACACCTGAATATGCATCGAGTAAAATGTCAGAGGTTTTTAATTCTAATCTCACTTCTACTAATTTTATTAAGTGTTCAGCTTGATTAGTGTTTACCTGGAAAAACGAGGGTGAGGATATCCTGAATGGGATCCCATTTAATTTATCTGTATAGTGAAGTTGACCAGTCTGCAGCTTTATTTCAGGATTTTGGAAAGTTGGTTGTATTAAATATTCATCTGTATTGACCCCATATCTGACTGACATTTGAGTTGTTTCTGCGACTTTGCATTGTATTTTTTCCACTATCGAGTTAATTTTTTGATGCATAATTAGGCAATTGTCGATCTTTATAAATTGTCTAGTAACTCGGTTGATGAATCCTAATTTGCCATTCTTCCTAATTGTAAATCTGGCATGATTACGATATTCGAATGGATGGGTTGCAGGTAGTGCATTATCAACTTTGATATTAGACAGAGATTTGTAGGAATTTAATTCGGATTGAACTCTTTGTGTTTTGATTTCTAGTTGTTGTGAATATCTCAAGTGTTGGTATTGGCAACCAGTGCATTCGAGGAAGTATTTACATTTGGGAATTATTCTTTGGTCAGAACTTCGTATCACGGAATGCACTATAGCTTGAATGTGACTTTTTCTTTTTCTAGAAAACCTAAAAATTTTTGCAGAAACGACTTCTCCTTCAATACCTCCAAGGACTTTAATTTCTTTGTTTTCAAAGGTTGCAATATTGAATCCATCTTTTGTAGGACGACCTAAAATTAGTTCTGCATATTCGGGTTGGATTAATTTTTTCATAGCTTTAGAGTATCAAGTTGTTGGCGTTTTTGGCTATAGTAAATTATTGGAAACCTGTCTGAAAAATTTATTCTGTGTATGCTACACTTTGATAGATATGCAAATAAAAGATCAAAGTATTACCCCCCGAAGATTGCCTGAATGGCTGAAAGTTAAAATGCCAGGAGGGAGCAACTATTTAAGATTGCAAAGCATGCTTCGTAAAAGTAATTTGCATACTGTTTGTGAGGAAGCTCAATGTCCCAATATTGGTGATTGTTGGGATCGCAAATCGGCAACTTTCATGATTTTAGGGGATGTTTGTACAAGAGCTTGTACTTACTGCGCAGTTGATACTGGAAATCCTCCGGCAAAGACTGATATAACCGAACCTGTTAGGCTGGCTGAAACTGTAGAGTCTTTAGGTTTGAAGTATGTTGTGATTACTTCTGTTGATAGGGATGATTTGCCTGATGGCGGAGCATTTATGTTTGCTCAAAGTATTAGACAAATCCGTAATCGATTGCCGGAATGTAAAGTTGAAGTTTTGATACCTGATTTCCAGGGGGATATCTTGGCCCTTAAGAAAGTTATCACAGCTTCTCCAGACACTTTAAATCATAATATTGAAACAGTGAGAAGGGTTTTTAAGCGTGTTCGTGCAAAAGGCGATTATGATTTGTCATTAGAGCTTTTATTGCGCTCCAAAAGGATGCTCGAAAATGGTGTTACAAAGTCAGGCATGATGGTTGGGCTAGGTGAAACGTGGGAAGAAATTATTGAAACGATGAAAGATTTAAGATCTGTCGAGTGTGATCTTTTAACTGTAGGTCAATATATCAGGCCTTCTGACAATCATGTTCCATTATCTAAGTGGTACACTCCAGCTGAGTTTGATGAACTGAGGGATATTGGACTAGATCTTGGATTTAAACACGTTGCTTCTGGGCCACTGGTACGAAGTAGTTACCATGCTGATGAACAGCATGAAACAGCAATGAGATCTCAGCAAGTTTCAATTTAAGATTGCTTTACAACCAATAACCGAATTTAAATTAATGATTCAGAGTCTCGATTTCGGTCTTCAAAGAATGAATTTCATCTTGGAGTTTTTGGATTTTTTGGTTTTGGTCATTTGAAAATGTGATCATTGAATTTGACCAATCGATAAGCAAATCAATATTTGCTTTATTAGATTGAACTTTGGAAATTGTATCTGGATGTATTGATTCATTTTCTTGTGTAATTTTTGTGTTAGAAGAACTATTTTCACCATTTCGCAGGTCTTTAATTAGAGTTTTCCCCAGTTTTCCATCAATATCGTCGTAGGTGATAAATAAAACATTCTTTTCAAAGCTTAGAAACTTTTTTGTTCCTGATTGGTCTTTCATTAAATGACAGATTCCAGTATTAAGACATTCATCAGAGGAGGATTTTTCGAAAGTGTATATTTCAATGGATTGCGCAATGTTTTCCTGATCTACCAAGCATGATAATCCTGCGATTGCATTAAGAGATTGAAAATTCGTTTCTGTGCAATCGTAAAGTGAAGAATCTTCTAGGCTATTAACAACATTATTAATGTCTAAGGAGCTTTGCCCACAGGCTGTGCTGATTAAACAAATTATTGTGATAGTTAAGAAAATTAACTTGTGTTTTAGCATATTAATAATTTACTTCATACTTCATATTGAATTGATTGTTTTAATCCGATGAAGGGAGTTTTCGGGGTTGTTGAAGATTTAGGGGGTTGTTGTTGTACATTAATTCACATTCACCTGCTTTAGTGATTAATACAGAAATATTCTCATCATCAGAAATAAATCTTCTTCCAAGTCCTAGAACTTGTTTTGATTCCACAGAGTAGTCATCAGGTGTTTTGAGTTCTTTTCCTTTTAATACAAACGGAACTTGATTGTCAGTAAGGTTTCCATTTCCGCCTTTAATAACTATCAATTCTATTCCGCTTGGTCCGACATATCTTTTTCCTGCTTCAATCATTTTTCACCGATTATATATTCAAAGAGATCACATAAGGATTATATAATAGTATTTTTAGGTGGGGAAGTATTAGATAAACAATTCTTTGGGAGATTAATAGGATTGTAATTTAAAAAATTCAATTACTTCTTGTGCAGATTCATAATTTCTAGTTCCATTTGCGAAAATTTGTGGAATCAAATATATTAACCTCATTTTCTGAAGTAACAACAAGTTGATTTGTTCGATTGCTATATCGATTCCACTGCGCCCTTTGTTTAAATCGTTTTTTAGATTGTCAGGGATGTAACTAAAACTAAAATTGTCTTGCCCTAGAATCTGGATGCCCCAAAACACGTTTGGTATTTGTTGAAGACTATACTTTTCAGCATAACTGTCTTGAAAATCGAGCGCTTTTTGTGGGTCAAATATTGGTTGAGTCACAAAAAATTTTGAGCCAGAAAAAACTTTTTTCTGAGTCAAAGAAATTTCTGCGCTTTGATCTTTGTTTAGATCTATCGAAGCGCCTGCACAAAGATTTGTTGGGATTGAAAGCTTTTGCCCCTTGAAATTCAATCCTTGGTTCATATTGTTGATGTCTTTTAACATGCGTGTGGGCGTGTAATCATTTACGGTTTTGACTATTGAAGTTTCTTCTTTTGTGAATTTGTCTCCTCGAATTGTCAGGATATTGTTCACTCCCCACAAATCAGCTCCAAGAAGTTTGTTTTGTATTGCAAGCTTGTTCATATCACGTGTAGCTATATTCATCAGGCTTTTTGATTTGGTATTTTGCTCAATCCAAATAGATAATGCTAGTGTGTCAGGAGTAGGAGATCTGCCGGGACTATATGCGAGACTGATAACGTCGGCGCCCAAATATTTTGACGGAGTCAATTTAGACAAATCTGCAGATTTAGGAGGAGAAAAATCACATATAAAAACCGGATCAAATTCCGAAGAATTACATAAATCGACTATATTAGACATTTAATTGTTCGGAATTGGTACAAGATTTTGATTAGCCTAAATCCAAGCCATATTACCTTCTGGAGTAGGGATCACTGAAACTTGATGGCCTTGAGGGCACTTGTAGCGATCTTCTTTGTATGTTTTTCTACGGATAGATATTGAAGATTGTTCCATAGAATTTTCACAAAAAGGACAAATCACATGGAAAACTACCCTGTTTCTCAGTCTGACTGCTTTAATATACGCTAGAGTATTTATTAGTGATTTTGAATCTCCAAAGTACCTTAAAATATACTTGGTTCCGCTGCTAATAAGATTTTTTGAGGAATCTGTAGATGGCAATCTGTTAGCGGTTGAGTAGTCTACAAATCCACATAGTACACATTTGCATTCTTCATCATAGGTTTTGAGCATTTTTGATGAACACCTTGGGCAAATATTTTGGGCATTGCCTTGTAAAGGTTTGTTTGCTTCTTGAATGGTAGATCTGTTTTGGTATGTAACTTGTGCAACAACCATGTACTTATCCTTATAAAAAAATCTTGTTAGAGGTCGTAATGTTTTGAAAATATTAAGATATGTTTTTTAAAAAATCAAGTACTTTTTTATAAAAATCCACATTAATAATATTAAATATCTGGGAAAATAGGCATTAATGCTCAATTATTTGTGGAAATTACGCATAACTATTTTTATATTTATTCAAAATTTATTTAAAAATTATTATTATTTTTTCCCGTTAATCCCACCATTTTGTACGGACTAAAATTTGACGACTTTGTTTTTAAGTTATATATTCCGCATATTAAATTTCACTGAAGGATTTTTGATGTCTATCAAAATTTTGGTTTGTATAAAGCAAGTCGTTGACTCAAATATTCCTTCTTCTGCGTATGTTCTAGATGATTCCAATTTATCTATTATCCCACCTCAAGGTGTTCCTCCGATAATTAATGGATTTGACGAAATTGCGGTCGAAGCCGCCTTGCAAATCAAAGAAAATGTCGACGCATCCATTACCGTTGCTTCTGTTGGAGATCAATTTGTAATGGATGTAATCAAAAAGCCTCTTTCTATGGGGGCTGACGAATTGATCTTAGTCCAGGATCCGGAATTTGCTGATTTAGATTCGTTTAACACAGTTTTTGTGTTAAAGCATTTGATTGACTTTTTAGATGGGTTTGATTTGATTTTATGTGGAAGACAAGCATCTGATTGGGATAACTCGACAGTTCCATTTGGTCTTGCAGAAGTTTTAGATTTGCCAATAGTTACACTTGCTCAGGATATTCAAATCCAGAATAATCGGATCCTTGTTCAAAGAATTATAAATGGCGGGTATGAACTTGTTGAAAGTACTTTGCCTACTGTAGTTACTGTTACAAATGAATTTGGAGAAGCAAGATATCCTACTTTAATGGGGATAATGTCAGCCAGTAGAAAAGCCCCTATGATACTTAATGCTTCTGAAATTGGATTTGGGTCGCTTCAACCTTCTATTCAATTAAATCGTTTATTTTTACCGACTCGTGCTGACAAATGTGAGATTATTCTTGGTGAAAGCCTTGCGGATGCCGCAGAATCAATGGTTTTTAGATTACGTGATGAAAACATAATTTAAGGAATAATTATGGAAAAAATTCTGATATTAGGTGAATTCAATAATGAGGAAATTTCATCATCAACACGAGAGTTGATCAGTGTTGCACAACAAATTAATTTTGATTCGAAATATAGTATCGAATTGGCGTTTTTCCATAATTCTTCAAATGAATTTCCTTTTACATTTCCAGAAAATGCTGTAGATCGAATAATACTGATTGATGATCCACTACTTAAAGAGCAATGCAATTTGGATTTACTCGTTGCAGCTTTTTTAAATTTGTGTAGTTTTTCTAATCCGTCAATAATTTTAATTGCGAAATCTGACTTAGGATCTAACATTGGGCCTAGAACTGCGTACAAAATGAATGTTCCAATAGTACAAGGTGCCACAGAAGTCAAAGTCAATCATCATTCAAATGATTTTTCCATTGTACGACCCGTTTTTGGTGGGAATATTATGGCAGAAGTTCAATTTCAGGATGTTCATCCCAAAATTATTTTAATGAATGAAGGATCTTATGATTATTCAATGACGAATTTAGAAAATGTCAGGACAAAGATTTTCAAGCCTAAGTTAAAATCCTCCATGATTAGATCTAGGGTAGTTGAGACTATATCAATGGAAGTAGAGGGTGTGCCTTTGTCAGAGGCCAAAGTTGTTGTTGCTGGAGGACGTGGTCTTGGAGATCCTGAAGCTTTTGATTCATTAAAAGAATTAGCTAAATTATTTAATGGAGCAGTTGGAGCTTCGCGTGCAGCGTGTGATGCAGGATGGATAGATCATTCTTTCCAAGTTGGACTTACTGGTCAGTCTGTTGCTCCAGACTTATATATAGCGATTGGTATTTCAGGAGCAAGTCAACACATGGCGGGATGTGCTGGGTCAAGAAATATTGTTGCTATAAATAAAGATCCTGACGCAAGCATATTCTTGGACGCACGTTTTGGCATAGTTGGTGATTGGAAGGAAGTATTACCACCATTTAAAGAGGCACTGGAAAGATTGATGAAATAGCAACTGAAGAGTTATTCTATTGTTTCTTCAGTTTGTTTCTTTAGGTTTGCAACAATCTCTTCAATGAGGTGGTGGGGCACCATTTCGTAATGCCCAAACTCAGTCTTGAAGTCACCTCGACCTTGGGTCATTGATCTTAATTCTGTAGCATATTTCAGCATTTCAGCTTGAGGGACTTCTGCTTCAACGGTTGTTAGACCTTCCCCTAGCGGATTCATTCCTTGAATCCTGCCTCTTTTACTATTTAAATCACCGATAATGTCACCTGCAAAGCTATCGGGGACAGTAATTTCAGCTTGCATAATGGGTTCTAAAAGTGCTGGAGTAGCACTCATCATTGCATTACTGAATGCTTGACTCCCAGCGATTTCAAAACAAACACCAGAGGAGTCTACTGGGTGAAAACTACCATCAAACAAAGTTACTTTAACATCAACTATCGGGAATCCTGCCAAAACTCCTTCATCAAGGATTTTAGAGACTCCTTTTTGAACTGATGGGATATATTCTTTAGGCACTGATCCACCAACGATTTTATCAGCAAACTCAAATCCTTCCCCGCGATCTTTTGGTTCTAGTTCAAGCCATACATGCCCAAATTGACCATGTCCACCACTTTGTTTTTTGTGGCGGTATTCTGCTTTTGAGTTGGCAGTGATTGTTTCTTGATAGGGAACTTTTGGCAAAGAAAGTGTCATTTCCACTCCAAATTTCCTTTTCATTCGTTCAATAGACACTTCTAAATGAGTGTCTCCTAGGCCATTCAAAAGGGTTTCTCCAGTGCTTTGTTCACGTTCAATTTTAAGTGTTGGATCTTCTTCACCTATTCTTGAGAGAGAACTAGTCATTTTGTCTACATCTGCCCTAGACTTTGGTGATACAGCCATTTGATATATTGGCTGAGGGAATTGAATTGGAGGAAGTGTGATCGGGTTGTTTTCTGTTGCAAGGTAATCATTTGTCAGCACAGTATTTAGTTTTGAAACAGCCCCGATATCACCAGCTACTACTCTGTCAATTGGCTCTTGGTCTTTACCTCGTATCGTGAAAGGCTGTGCAATTTTCTCATTTGTTTCTTTGGAAACATTCCATACTGGGGTATCACTAGATAATGTTCCATTTAGAACTTTAAAATAAGAAAGTTTTCCTACAAATGGGTCGGCGGTGGTTTTGAAAACAATTGCTGAAAAATCTCCATCAGAGTCATAGTCAAGTTGAATTTCATTTCCCGAAGCCGCATTTTCCGCGATGATGGGAAGGTTCTCTTTAGGCGATGGTAAATTGGATGAAATAAAATCAAGCAATTCTTCTATTCCAATTCCCTCCGTGGAGGAACCAAATAATATTGGGACAATGGAATTATTATGTATTCCAGTTTTTAACCCTTGAGATATTTCATCTGGGGTCAAAGGATTGCCCTCTAGGTATTTGTTTACTAGCTCATCATCAGTCTCAGCGATTAGTTCAACAAGTTGCTCAGAATATTGGGAAGCATCAGATTCGATGTTATCAGGGATTGAGTGTGAGTCGTTGTTAAGAATGTTAAATACGCCGGATAGATCAGCTTCATGGCCTATAGGCAAATTATATGGAATACAGTTTCTTCCCAATTGAGTGGTGATTTCATCAATGATCCTTTTGTGCTCAGAATTTTCTCTGTCCATTTTGCTGACAAATAGAGCACAAGGAATTTTCTTCTCTTGGACCATCTTCCATAATTGGACGGTTCCAACTTCAATACCTGCTGAAGCTGATATTACAATTAGAGCGCTATCGGCAACATTTAATGATGAAATAACATCTCCACGAAAATCAGCGTAACCAGGAGTGTCAAGGATATTTATTTTGGTTTGATTCCACAAGCAGGGTATTATCGACGATTGAACACTGGATTGTCTGCGAATTTCTTCTGGCTCATAATCTGATGTTGTTGTTCCTTCTTCTATGGAGCCCAGTCTAGTTAACAGATCTGTAGAAAAAAGTATTGCTTCTGCAAGCATTGTCTTACCTGCTCCACTGTGAGACAAAAGCACCGTATTGCGAATGTTTTCAGTAGTAAACGTCGACATTACCTAAAACTCCTGAACTAATCCTTCATCTTATCCGTTGTTATTTACGAATATATTTGTGATTGCGACGTATTCTAGTTGAAAGGTATTGTTAGTGCAATATTTGATAAACTTATCGCATGTGCAAGGAATTTTTGATGAAACAATGTATTTTTCGTAAAGGAGATTAAAGATCAATGATTGCTTTTATTGGGGGTACTGGAATTGAAGGGCGTGGTCTAGCATTAAGAATGAGTATGTTAGGGGAAAAATGTCTTTTAGGATCTCGTGATCCAAATCATGCGACTTCCACTAAAAATGATCTGATAGAAATGTTTGATTGTATTGAGGGTCTAGTTGAAGGGGGATCCAACCGAGATGTCGCAGAATTGTGTGAATTGGCTTTCATTACTCTCCCTTATAGTGCTCTAGCCCCTACATTAACTGAGTTGAAAGATGCCCTGTCGGGCAAAATTGTTATTTCTACCGTAGTGCCATTAGTTTTCAAACGCTCTGGAGTTGATATGGCAAATATTCCTGAGAAATCAGCCGCCAAAGAAATTCAAAAAATGTTGCCTGATTCATATGTTGTTTCAGCATTTCAGAATGTTAGTGCCGAAGAATTATTGGCGCAATCTTCATCATTAGATTGTGATGTGATCGTCTGTGGAGATGATCATGTTTCTAAGAGTAGAGTGATTGAATTGGTAAACTTAATTGCGGGTCTTAGGGGTATAGATGGTGGTGGTTTGTCCAATTCATGGATGATAGAAAATATTACAGCCTTATTGGTTACGTTAAATAAGATTCATCACACTAATTCCTCTATTCGCATTTCTGGGATTTAATCAAATCATAAATTGAGGTTCCTGTATGTTAAAAAGCTGCGCGTTTATTTATTCTGATTCGATGACTAAGCATCGATTTCCTACATCTCATCCTATGAAACCACAAAGGTTGCAGTTCACTTTTGATTTATTAAATGAATATATGGCTTTCAGTCCTGAACATGTGGAGTTGGTAGCACCACGAGAAGCTTCAATAGATGAACTTTCCGACTTTCATTCCAAGGATTACATTGATTTTGTTTTCGAATCAAACAACGGTTCGGAACCAAAGGATATGAATAATTATAATTTTAACCATGCTGACAATCCAATTTATGATGGATTGTATTCAGCAGCTGCTTTATCAGTTGGGGCTTCTGTCAAAGGTGCAGAAATGTTGCTCAAGGAAAATTATGCTTCGGTTTTCAATATATCCGGAGGATTGCATCATGCTATGCCAAATTATGCTTCAGGTTTTTGTGTCTTCAATGATGCTGTGATCGCGATAAAAAAATTCCTAGATTCTGGTAAAAAAATCGCATATATTGATATTGATTGTCACCATGGAGATGGGGTTCAAAACGCATTTTATGATTCTGATCAAGTTTTGACGATATCTATTCACGAATCTGGAAAATTTCTTTTTCCGGGTACTGGATTTCCAACAGAAAATGGTGTTGATGCTGGTAAAGGTTTTAACATTAATATCCCTTTACACCCTTATACAACTGATGAAATTTTTTTATCTGCTTTTCGAGAAATTATTTCTCCTGCAGTTTTGTTGTTTAAACCCGATATTCTTGTTACTCAATTGGGTGTAGACGCACACTTTTTAGATCCGATAACACATTTAAATTTGACCGTCCAAGGTTTTACGTCATTGATGAAAGAACTAGCACTTTTATCGCCAGGGAAGTGGCTTGCATTAGGTGGGGGTGGGTATGAAGTAAATGCAGTCAGTCGGTCTTGGGTCAAAGCATTTGGTGTGATGTCAAGACAAGAATTTAGCAATACAATTCCAGATGGTTATAAATCAGTTCACGGAATGAAATATTTAGATGATGACCTTGATGCATTATCTCTATTAGATGAAAAAATAATTGATCATTGCAAAAGAATGGCTGAAATTTCTATCTTAGAAATTAAGCAAATGAATTCATTCTTCTAGATTTTGTAACATTTCTACAATATGTTTTGCTTTACTCGTGATTTCAGTTTGGTATAATTTTGTAGTATTCAAGAACCATTTAAATAATTAGTTGAAAATTGGGGAATCCCTTGTCACTATTGCCGATAATTGAAATTCCTGATCCTCTTTTGCGCAAACGTGCTAGGAAAGTTCGTCGTATAGACAAATCTGTTCTTAAGCTTGCAAACAACATGGTCGATACTTTGCGGGAAGCTGGCGGAGTAGGACTTGCTGCTAATCAAGTTGGGGAGTTACAAAGAATTATCGTAATTCAATTGCCTGAAGAAGAAGCACGAATATATGTGAATCCAGAGATTATTAAAGCTGAAGGTGAACGAGAAGTAGAAGAAGGCTGTTTAAGTATTCCGGGATACAGAGGGAAAATTATTCGTTCAGTCACTATCAGATTTGGAGCTTTAGATCATTCGTCGAAAAGACTTCGTATTGATGCCGACGGTTTGTTAGCTCAGGCATTAGAACATGAAATTGATCACCTTAATGGAATTTTGTACACAGATCATCTACGTAGTCATGATGATTTTTACATGATTGAAGAAGATCATGAGGGGATAGAACATACTGATACAAGACTTGACGATTATGATGAAGATTCAGGAATTATCGTGCCCACAACCTCTGATGGAATAATAAAATCTTATGACTCAGTAGATGATGCTACTAAAAAAGTTAACTAATCCAAATGTCATATACACAAAAAATTGAATGTAATGAATACTAAATTATTTCTATCCGATATTTTGCCAGAAGAAGTTCGAGAATTTTTTACTAATGCATCGTTCAACGCATATGTGGTTGGTGGAGCGGTTAGGGATTGGTTGCTTGGAAAAACACCGATTGATTTCGATCTTCTTATTGACGGAGACATTTCTAAAATAGCACCAGGTTTTGCATCATTTGTAACTGGAAGAATTATTGAATTAGATCCTGAGAGACAGATTGTCAGAATCATTTATCATCGAGAAAATTCGTTAATCACAATTGATTTGACACAATTAAAGGAAGGTCTCGAACCGAATCTATTAAGCAGGGATTTCACTATAAACTCTTTGGCGCTCAAGATCCCGTTAAGTTCTGATGATGAAACCTTAAGTCAAAGACTTTTAGATGTTTGTGGAGGAGTTGATGATCTTGAGAATTCAGTTGTTAGAATGATTTCTGCTCAAAATATTATGGATGATCCTATTAGGATTCTTAGAGCTGTGCGTATTTCTAGGGAGCTGGGATTTTCTATTGAAAATGACACGAGGAAATGTCTGCAAGACAAAACCACTTTGATTCTTTCGGTCGCTCCAGAAAGAATTAGAGATGAATTTTTGAGAATTTTGGACTGTGACGATACTACTGGATCATTATTAGTGTTGGATAGGATTGGAATTCTAACCAAGATTTTTCCAGAGCTGGAACTCACCAAAAATGTTCTTCAACCAAAGGAGCATTATTGGGATGTGTTTAATCATTTGCTCCATTCTGTTGGTTATGCAGAAAAAATTTTTGCAAGAGTTTCTACCCAATCAGTTGACTCTCCACAACCGTTCTTAAGCTGCATTCCATATTTCGATGGATTCAAATCGCACTTTTTTACTCAATTTAGTGATGGATATAACCGTTCAGTAATGCTAAAGTTGGCATGTTTGCTTCATGATATAGCAAAACCCCAAACGAAAACTGTAGAATCTAATGGTAAAGTCAGATTTTTGAAGCATCAAATAGTTGGTGAGGAAATAGCATCTCAAATACTTGATCGTTTGAGGATTAGTAATAAAGGAGTACGTTTAGTAACAATGTTGGTTCGTCATCATTTGCGTCCAAGTCAAATGGCACCAGTAAACAAATTGCCATCAGATAAGGCAATTTATAGATATTTTCGAGATTTGGATGAGGCATCATTAGATAATTTGTACCTTAACATGGCTGATTATTTGGCGGCTAGAGGTCCTGACTTGGAATTGTATAATTGGGAACAACATTGTCAGGTTCTTTCACATATTATTGATCGTGGTTTAGGAAAGGTTTCAGCTACAGAATTACCCAAATTGGTCAATGGAAACGATATAATGAATGAATTCTCTATTCAACCCGGTAGGAAATTGGGTAATATTCTACAAGAACTTAAAGAAGCTCAGGCTCTTGGGACAGTGACTACCCGAGAAGGAGCATTGGAGTTTGTGAGTAAAAATTTAACATCAGGAGTCGACAGTGCGTAGATATGCCCGCACATTAATATTAATTATCTTATTATTCCTTGGTTCCGTGGCAGCTTTGGCTGTCCAAAAAATCGATTTAGGCAATTTTCAAAGGGGTGGAGATACCATTCTTGGTTTAAGTCTTGGATTAGACCTTCAAGGTGGAAGTCATATGGTATACCAGACTAATTTAGTCGATCAGTCCGGACAAACTATCGTCCCATCAGAGGAACAGATGAGTGGACTTAAAAAGACTATTGAACGAAGGATTAATGCTTCTGGTCTAGGAGAGCCAATAATTCAAGTGCTCGGAGAAGATAGATTGCTTGTGCAACTTCCGGGAATTAATGATCTAGATCGTGCCCGGAAACTTATTGGTGATACGGCACTACTTGAATTCAAACACAGGACTTCTGGAACATATCTAGATATTGAAGGGTTAGATGCTGAAATGATAGTCTCAGTTTCAATTGACCATCTCCCAGAACAAGTGGATGCTTCTGGTAACACCGAATCTAAAGTTTCAGATAGCGGTACGGTTGATGAACTCCCAAAAACTCCATGGATATTTATTGAGTTTACAGATGACGGTTCGGCGATTTTCCAAGATACTCTAGGGAGGATTGGAGCCAAGATGATATCAACTGGTGCTGTAAGCCCATCTTCTATGGGATCCTCGATTTTTGGAATCGAAGTGAATATAGAAGGTAATGAATCTTTACGATACACGATCACTCCATTTTTTGTAGAGAGATTTGAAGATCAACCCAATCAGTTTGCAATACCGTATGCACAAGGTGGTCAAAGTACCATGCCGATGAGCATTGAACAGGCGCAGGCTTTCATGGGAGATGATCTCACAATTTCATTCCAAGAAATTACATCTTCTGATGAGGACATTGGATTGACAGGAGATTTACTTGAACGAGCTTTCCCTAGTCAGCACGCACAAACTAGTGAACCAATTGTAAATGTACAATTCAATGATGAAGGTACAAAAATTTTTGGTGAATTGACTCAAGAAATTGCAAATGACACGTCTCAGGCGATTGCGATTATGCTTGATGGAGATGAATTAATCGCTCCAGTTGTTTTACAACCCATATTAACTGGTAGTGCCATAATTTCTGGGTCGTTTACTTTGAATGAAACTAGAGATATAGCCTTACTTCTTGAATCTGGCAGACTTCCTGTTCCAATTGACTTAGTTCAAGAGAGAACAGTTGATTCCATTTTGGGAGCCGACTCACTTGAGAAAAGTGTGATTGCTGGAATTATTGGCCTTGTGTTAGTACTAGTCTTTATGACTCTCTACTATAGAATTCCAGGATTGGTTGCAGCATCAGCATTGTTTATTTATGCCTCGCTGATTTTGGCAATTTTTAAACTTCTACCTGTGACTTTAACTTTGTCTGGAGTCGCTGCTGCAATTTTGTCAATAGGTATGGCGGTGGATGCGAACATACTAATATTTGAACGGATGAAAGATGAGCTTCGTAGCGGGAGAACTTTGACCTCAGCGATAAATATTGGTTTCAATCGTGCATGGCCTGCAATTAGAGATAGCAATGTTTCTACACTCATTACTTGTGGAATTCTGTATTATTTTTCAAATCAGTTAGGCACTACTGTCGTTCAAGGATTTGCTGCTACTCTTGCAATTGGTGTAATGATTAGTATGTTGTCTGCAGTATTAATTAGTAGAACTTTCTTGAGGGTTTTGGCATTAACAATTTTTGGTCGCAAAGCGAATATGTTTGTTCCAACTAAAGGCGGATCATTACCTCACATGGATCAACAATAGATTTTCATTAGGAGAGCTAAATTGAATTTAAATTTCGCAAGACTAAGAGGATGGTTTTTCCTGTTTTCTCTTTGTGTGATTTTGCCGGGGATGTATTTTTTATTCGTTCAGCCGGGGTTGAAGTCTGGGATAGATTTCTCGGGAGGTTCAAGCTTAACTGTACGCTACGATGTTTCTGTTAATCAGAATACTTTAAGACAAGGGTTAGAAGACATTGGCTATAGTGAATCTACAGTTCAAGATTTTGGGGATAATACTTTCTTCCTTCGAATGCATCTGTTGGAAGATGGCACCTATAAAGATCTTGTCGCTGACTTGTCTACCCAAATCGGTCTGACTGATAAATATGAAGTTTTGTCATTTGATTTGGTGTCTCCCGTGATTGCCAGAGAAGTAGTTTTGAATGCTTTTTATGCTGTGATTGCAGCGGCATTAGGAATTTTTATTTACGTATGGTGGGCATTTAGAAATGTTCCAAGTCCTTTCAGATATGGCGTAGCTGCCTTAGTTGCTTTACTTCATGATGTATTAGTTGTTTTAGGGGTTTTTGCATTATTGGGTTGGCTATTAAATTATGAAGTAAATACGATGTTTTTGATCGCTTTATTAACGGTTATTGGATATAGCGTGAATGATACTATCGTGGTTTTTGATCGATTGCGTGAGAATGTTTCAATATATCCAAATAGAGATTTTCCTGAAAATGTTAACTATAGTATATCTGAGACGATTGGAAGATCTTTGAATACGAGTCTAACTCTTATGCTCCCATTAGTAGCATTAATTTTATTTGGTGGGCAGACCATACAAGTATTTTTAGTGGTTTTGTTGATCGGTGTTGTTGCTGGAACGTACAGTTCAATTGCGATTGCAAGTCAGATACTTGTTTCATGGCATAGTGGGGATTTTGGAAGATTTTTGCTTAGGAGAAATCGATAATCTTTTAAGGGGTCAACAATATCCTACCGATGGAGTTTCTTGTTTTCATGAGATTGAATCCCCTCTCCCAATCGTTCAATGAGTGGATTGAATCGATTTCTGGATGCAGGTTGTGGTCCAAAAAAGTTGTAAGCGCATTTTCTATATCGCACTTGGAAGCACCAAGCACTGCCTGAATAGAAGCACTCCTGAATAGTGCTTCTGAAATTGGAAACTCTGGTTTGTATCTACTAATTTCCCCCAAAAGGATAAGTTTTCCACCTATTGCGAGACTACGAAGAGAAGATTCAAAGGATTTTGATCCAGGGATGTTAAAGATCACATCTCCGCCTTTTTCTTCTGTGAATGCTAATATCATTTCCGAAAAGTCTTGATCAATCTCCGTTGTTAGGACTATTTTTGCTCCCAGTGTTTTTAAGTGTTCTACTTTGTGTTCGGATGATGTGATGACGATGATGTTTTTATGCTTAAGAGCTAAAATTTTTAGAAGATGGGTTCCGATACCTCCTCCGGCTCCAACAAGAATGATATTTTGGTCTATATCAATGGTAGGCAAATTTGTTATGGCATTAAAAGCAACTCCTATAGGACAAGGGAATAGTGCTGCCTCCAAAGGGTTTATTCCATTTGGTATTGGGATTAGACTGGTTTCAGGTATGGCTACGAATTCTGCCATTCCTCCGTTGATTTCACTCCCTATTCCAAGACTTTTCGTACATCTGAAATCATTACCTCGGGAACAATTTCCACATTCGCCACAAGAAACGTTTAGAGCAGAAACAACTTTATCGTTCATCTGCAGTTTGGAAATTGAACTTCCTAGAGCGACCACTGTTCCAGAGAATTCATGGCCCGGAACAATAGAATTTTTGATCCCTCGTTTTAGTAGCCCATTAAAGACTGCTAGATCATGCCCACATAATCCGCATGCATGAATTTTGATTAAAACCTCATTGCTTTTTGGAACTGGTATGGGTATATCTGATATCTCAACTATAGGCTTATTGGATTGATCCTGATGTATTAATAAAGCTCGCATATTTTCCTGATTCAACCTTTTTCGGTATTCAGAAATTTTGTTAACTCTCGAATTGTTTGTTTAGTGGTTCTGGAATTATCAATCGTTTCCGGCGTCTCATTTGCGAAATCTGTTTTGTTTAGCAATCTATATATTTCTGCGGCACCCTGATGGAATCCTTGGGGGACTCCTACACTTTTGAATGTGGATGCAATCTCATCCATTTCTCCAATCCATCTGTGAGCATTACTTGGAATTCTAGAAATGCCGGTTGACATTTTATTTAGTGTATCTCGTTGGCTATATTCAAGTTCGAGTTCTAATTCATTAGAAACACCGAGCATTTCGGCCGCAGCTAATAGGGCAATATGCAGTGTACTGGTTCCTTTAGTAAGTGCTGCGTAACACATTTTCATTGCACTTGCAGACCCGATGTTTTCGTCTATAAACTTTACAGCAATCCCTTTTCCATCAAGTTTTGTCATTTGTACTGCATTTGGACCAGATACATAAAATCTTGGCGAATCTTTTTCACTAGGAGGTCCGCCAATGATTCCGCCATCTATAAAATCTCCCCCGGAAGATATAATCGTATTACCGATTTGTCTTGTAGAATCTGGTGAAATCGCATTACAATCAGCGAAAATCACTTTTGAATTTGTATTTTTGAGAGCATGTGAAATTTTTTCGGCGAATTGGTGTGCCTCTGAAGGTACAAGAATCGAAAGAATTAAATCCGAGTTCTGAACAAGATTAGATAAATTTCCGACATCTTCGATCCCTGCAGCTTGAGCTAATTGCTTTGTTCTTTTACTTCGTCCCTCAAGTGAACTAATAACGGAAAATCCATGGGATTTTATGGCTTTTCCAACTGCACTACCCATTGATCCGGGGCTCATGATTGCAATTGTTTTTAATGACAATTCCGCCTCCTTATTTTTGCGAGTTTTTTCCATTCACTTTAGAATATAATAAAAATTAAGATTATTTCAATTGTTTATTTAATACCAAAGTTTTTCAACTAATTTGGGGGTATTTCATGGAAATAGGTGCTCATGTCTCTGCTGCCGGGGGCTTATATAAATCTATTCAAAGAGCTGAATTTATAGGTGCTAATGCAATTCAAATATTCGCATCATCACCTCGCGGTTGGAGATTTAAACCATTTTCTGAAGAAGATGTAGAGAGATTTTCTAATTCTCGTAAAGAAAGTAATGTTTCTACGGTTGTGTGTCATGGGATTTATCTTGTCAATTTAGGTGGTAAAGAGGAATTGCTTGAAAAATCCATTCAATCTTTGACTGATCATTTAACGGCAGCCCATCAGATTGGAGCAAAAGGGGTGGTTTTTCATTCAGGTAGTCATAAAGGGGTCGGCTTTGAGCAAATTTTCTCTCAGGCAACCCAAGCAATTAAGAGCGTATTAGAAGCTAGTCCATTAGATACCGAATTAATTATCGAAAATTGCGCTGGAATGGGTGCGCAGATAGGAGCATCATTTGAAGAAATTGGAGCAATGATTTCTGAGGTGTCTGATGAGAGATTGAAATGTTGCATTGATTTACAACATGCATTTGCAGCAGGATATGATATTGGGAATTCCGAATCGATAGATCAAGTTATTGGTGATTTTGATTTCCATATTGGTCTTGAAAGATTAAGCGTAATTCACGCAAATGATTCTAAAGTCCCCTTTGATTCAGGTGTTGATAGGCATGAAAATATTGGTGAAGGTCATATAGGAATCGAGGGTTTCAAGACGATTTTGAATCATCCTTCATTAAAAAATGTACCTTTTATTTTGGAAGTTCCAGGTTTTGATGGTAAGGGCCCAGACAAAAGAAATATTGATATTCTCAATGGATTGATTTCGGATGAGTGAATTTATTGGATAAATCAATTGTAGTTAGTATTGTTTTTGGTATTTTAAGTGCCATAAGTATTGGATTAGCAGATTTATTAAGTATAGCTGTTGCAAATAGGCTTGGACTAATCAGGACTGGATTCTGGACTAAATTATTAGCGATTGCATGGGCTACTCCTTTCTTGTTCTTTTTCGGAGTAAGCTTTTCATTAGATTCAAACCATTGGATTTTATTTTTCCTCCTGGGAATTGGGAATGTAATCACATATTTGGTGCTGATACGGTCTTTACAGCTTGGTCCAGTTAGCGTAATTGCTCCTTTAACATCCTTATTTCCAATTGTTTCAATAACTTTGGCAGTTCTTTTTCTGAATGAACATTTAGAGGTCGTTCAAATTTTAGTCATTTCTATTGCTTTATTTGGTGCTTCAATGACGGTGTTCAAACCTACTAAATTTGGCGGTATTTCCAACAATTTGACCTCAGGGGTATTGTTGGGTTGTGTTGCGACAATTTTGATAGGATTTGAAATGTTTTTTCGAGGGGCTCTTTCTAAACAAGTTGGTTGGTTGCTATCTGTTTATGTTCCACTAATTATTTCGCTGTCTTTTTTTGGTCAAATTGCGGTTGTAAGGCGAGAATGGCCGTGGGAGAGGATGAAATTTGGGACATTTTCCCTTCTTTGTTTGGCGTCTTTGTTGATGGTCTCAGCATTTTTCCTTTTTGCAAGAGGTACTGAAATAGGTTCTGTTGCGGTAGTAGCTGTAGCTTTTAATACATATCCATTAGTTCCAATTTTGGGAGGGATAATCTTTTTTAAAGAAAGGTTATTGATTTCACAAATTTTTGGAATAGTGCTAATGTTGGGGGCGTTGGCATTATTAGGAATTATTAGTTAATAAATTGAAAATTTTAAAACACCAAAATAAAATTTAAGGAGAAGAAATGAGTTTAAATGGCAAGGTTTGTGTTGTGACTGGTGGAGGAAGTGGAATTGGAGAGGCAGTCGCGGTACAATTGGCTTCTGAAGGTGCGAAAGTCATTACAGTTGGAAGAACTTTTCAAAAAATTGAGGATGTTTCAAATCAGATTAAAAAAAACGGTGGTAATTCGACTCCCTTCAGTGTGGATGTCTCTGACGCAGAAGCAGTTAATTCAATGGTTAATAGTGTATTAAAGGATTTTGGCAAAATCGATATTCTTGTAAATAGTGCGGGCGGGGGAGTACTCCATAAGAGACTATTAACTACTACTCCGGATGATATTCGAAGGTGTATGGGTTCAAATTTGGAAGGGACTATTTACTGTACTCAGGCAGTATTGCCTTCAATGATTGAACAAGGTGAAGGTTTGATAATAAATATTTCTTCCGGGGCTGCAAAAGGAAGTAGCTTTTTAGGAGGCATGATCTATGGTGTTGCAAAAGCCGGAGTAAATAGTTTCACAGACTTCATAAATTTCGAATTTGCTAATACTGGTGTAAGAGCTACAATATTGATGCCTGGAGAAGTGGATACCCCAGCCTTATCAAATAATCGTCCAATTCGTCCATCACAGCAAGCATTGGATACAATGCTCAAGGCTCCAGATGTCGCAGATGCTGTTTCTATGATTGCCAACTTGCCCTCACGTGCCCAAGTGCCAGAGATTTCTATTAGACCTGCGCACAGAAGGGACACATCTGCGGAGACGCCTTCGTCATAGTAGTTTAGTATTTATACATTCACAAAGTTTGGGGATTTTTCATTATTTAGAGCAGCAATCAAGTTTTCTGCAGATAATAATCCCATGTTAGTGAAAGTAGCAGAACTTGCACTCGCAATATGAGGAGTGATAAGGATGTTATCTAGGGTAATTAAAGGGTCATTTGTATCTAAAGGTTCCGGATCTGTCACATCTATTCCGGCACCTTTGATCACTCCGGACTTTAGTGCCTGATATAGTGCGTCAGAGTTAACGGTTTTCCCTCTGGATGTATTAATTAAAAAGGCTTCTGGTTTCATCAATCTCAATTCCGACTCTCCGATTATTCCTTCAGTTTCAGAAGTTAAAGGAACGTGAACAGATAGGAAGTCTGAATTGCTTAAAAGAGTTGAAAGATCAGGCATCCAAGTCATGTTTAATTCGGATTCTAAGGAGGATTTGCGAGTCCGAGAGAAATAAATTATATTCATATTGAATCCCTTAGCTCTTTTTGCGACTGCCCTAGCAATTCCGCCCATGCCTAGGAGTCCTAAGGTCGCTCCATGTACGTCAGTGCCTTTGTATGGTATTTGATCGAACATCACCCATTTTCCAGCCCTGATATTCCTATCACCTTCAGAAAGCCGTCTAGCAATGTTCAATATCAGTCCGAAAGTGAAGTCTGCGCAGGATTCAATGAGTACCCCTGGTGTGTTGCTAACAATAATTCCGTATTCGGTGGCACATTTCACATCTATATGATCTAAGCCTACTGATCTACTTGCTACTATCTTTAATTTGTTTTTGCCTGCTTTAAGAATATCTGAGTTAATAGGATCGTCACTTTCACAGAAAATCGCATCATGTTCAGAGGCTTTTTGAATTAATACGTCATGTGGAGGGATTGAATTGTCCTCCCAAACTTCTACGTCAAAATGATTTCTTAACAAAGAAATCGCTTCTGGAACTCTATTTCTTGTGGCAAATACTGACAGTCTTGTCATGTTTTTACTCCTAAAGATGAATTATTTCGAGTATAACTTAAATTCTGATCGGGTTTCCTACATTTCTTGCAAGTATTTTAAAATCTTGTTGCATTTGCTTAAATGATCTTGTTGCTGCCGTCACTCTTGGGGAAGGATGATATAACGGAACTAATTTCATTCCATTCCAATCTAATATCTTGCCTACATCTTCTAATAAAACAAATTTGTGACTTTGGATAAATTCTAAAGATTTTAATGCAGTGGCTCCTAGAGTGACTATAAATTCAGGAGAAACAATATTTACTGTTTCTTGAAGGAACGAGGAACAGTTTTTCATTTCTTGTATTAGAGGTCTAGAGTTGTTTCCATTTTCGTTGACAGGATTGCATAGAACAGAATTCGTTACAAATATCTGGCTTCTGGTCCATCCAATATTTCCAATTAACCTTTCAAAGTTTTCTCCACTTTTATCACCTTGAAGTGGTATTCCACTTAGTTCAGCTCCATGCCTTCCAGGTGCTTCGGCGATAAACAATATTCTGGAAGTAGGATTGCCATTTTGTAAACCTAGTACCTTCCGTTTTCCTAGCATCCTAGGGCATAAGCTACAGTGAAATGCATCTGTTCCTAAAGAGTCGATTTTTTCGAAGGGTTTTTCTAATATTATATTTTTCATTTTTGAGTTCTATCTTTTAGAGTTGATGCATTAATTGCGAGTTTAATTTCCTCTATTACTTCTGAATTAGTTTCTCCTTTTAAGGCAGCTTCTAGGTCTGGAATGTAATTTTTTTGATTAAAATTTCCTATTGCCCATGCTGCATGGGATCTGACTAATGACTCATCGTGATATAGCGCCATTGTGAGTGTAGGAATTGATTGAGGGTCCTTAATGTTTCCTAATGCTACGCAAACGTTCCTAAGGAATCCACGATATTTTGCACGCTTGATAGGACTGTTTCGAAATTTCTCTGAAAATTGCGATTGCGTAAGATACATTAAAGGAATTAGTTGTGGCGCAGAAAATCCTGTGCGTTGCTTGAAAGATTGATTTGTCCCAATGTCTACTTTTATATTTACAGGGCATACATCTTGGCATATGTCACATCCGAAAACCCAATCTCCAATTAGTGGACGCATTTCAATAGGGATGGATCCTCGTAATTCAATTGTAAGGAATGAAATACACTTTTTGTTATCTATGATGTAGGGAGCAACGATTGCATTTGTTGGGCAAGCATCAATACACATTACGCATTCGCCGCAAGTTTTCTTTACTGGTTTGTCAATTTGTAGTTTCAAATTTGTTATAACTTGCGCCAAGAATACCCAAGAACCATGTTTTGAAGTTAGAATGTTGGTGTTTTTACCAAACCAACCTAATCCTGATCTCTCAGCAGCAGCACGGTCATTCATCGGGCCATCGTCTACAAAAATACGAGTTTTAATTTGAGAATCTACAGTTTTTTGAAGTTCTTTAACAAATGTTTTCAACATTTGTTTGATTACTTCGTGATAATCATCTCCCCAGGCATATTTCGCGATTTTGCCATGTGGCCCAGCTCCTAGGTGTTTTTTGTCTGAATTGTTATAGCAAATTGCAAGGGATATTATTGATTCAGCATCTTGCATTAATTTTTTTGGATGATTAGATAAAATAGCACGTTCTTCAGAATACCAGGGTAGGCCATCCATTAAACCTGATCGTACACGTTCTACAGCAGACGCCTCATTCTTTTCAAAAGGTTTTGCATCCGTGATTTTAACAATATCGAAACCTATTTGAGTTGCTAGTTGTTTGATTTTTGTTTCATTAGCATACATTTTTTTAAAATGTCCCACTCCCAATTTATTTTCGGAAATAAATTTTATTATTGCATAAATATCTATCTGCATCAGCAAAAACACAAACTAGTCGTTGACTAGCATTTGCTCGCTTTGATATATTCGAGTTATACCGATTGGAGTTGAGATTTGCATACGCAATTAAAAGAACTATCTAGAGCCTACGGATTTGATGAAGTAGCCATTGTTCCTGGAGATACAACGATAAATCCAGATATGACCAATACTGATTTTTCTGTTGAAGGAATAAATTTATCTACTCCAATTATTGCATCCGCAATGGATGCTGTTACCAATCCTGACTTTGCGGTCAAAATGTCCGGCCTAGGTGGTATGGCAGTTCTTAATTTAGAAGGTATCCAAACGAGGCATGAACATGCGGAAGAGATTATCCATGAGGTGGCAACAGTTTCCCAAGAAGAAGCGACTCATTTGTTGCAAAAATATACTTCTGCTCCAATTCGAGATAATTTAGTAGCTATGAGGGTTGAGGAAATTAAAAACCAAGGTGGTCAATGTGCTGTTTCGGTCACCCCAGCAAACACCAAACGTTTGGCACCCATTGCTGAGGAAGCAGGTGCAGACACAATAGTTGTACAAAGCACTGTGACTACTGCCCGTCATTATTCTAGAAGCATTAAAGGACTTAGGTTTCCTGAACTTCTAGAGATGATTTCGAAACCGATATTGGTTGGTAATTGTGTAGGTTTTGAAGTTGCTCTAGAACTTATGGAGACAGGCATCCATGGAGTTTTGGTTGGGGTAGGTCCTGGCGCGGCATGTACTACTAGAGAAGTTACTGGAGTTGGTGTACCACAGGTCACCGCTACAATTTCTTGCGCCGCAGCTAGAGAAGAATATTACAGAAGGTCTGGTCGTTATATTCCAATAATCACTGATGGAGGGATCAGAACGGGTGGTGATCTTTGCAAGGCTTTTGTTTCAGGTGCAGATGCTGTGATGTTGGGCACTCCAATGGCTCAAGCTGAGGAAGCCCCTGGATTAGGCTATAACTGGGGAATGGCAAATGCAGACCCTTCATTGCCCCGTGGAACTAGAGTGAAAGTTGGAGTGAAAGGGAGCCTTGAGCAGATTTTGTTTGGCCCCTCCAATCGTACAGATGGTACTCAGAATTTAGTAGGTGCATTGAGAACATGTATGGGAATGTTGGGTGCATCGAATATTCGCGAAATGCATAATGCAAAAATGGTTGTTGCTCCCGCAATTAAGACAGAAGGTAAACATTATCAGTTAGGGATGGATTAATAGCGCCCTAGGGATTCCAGAATAGTCATTAAAAGTTGAGATGCGTTTGTTGGGCGACCATTTTTTAGCCAAGGATATTACTTCCTCATTCTGATTATTGCCAAATTCTATTATCAATGAACCAGATTTTTTCAGATATGGGTGATATTCTGATAGTATTCTTTCGATTATTAACAATCCGTTAAATCCACCATCTAATGCATGGATAGGCTCTCTTTTCACTTCAGGGGATAAATGGGTAATTTCTTTTGTCGGAATATATGGAGGATTTGCAACTATTAAGTCCATTTGGTTAGTTAGTGGAGAAAACAAATTTCCGACCAGGAAATTAATTCGATCAGATAAATGGTGATTTGCAGCGTTGTCCTTGGCGATCATGATTGCATTTGATTGAGAATCCGTTGCATATATTAAGGCATTTTTAATGTTCTTTCCCAGCGCAATTGCAATAGCCCCGCTTCCAGTTCCAATGTCAGCGATGTTAACTTTTTCATTTTCCCCCATCGAAACTTGTCTAATTGCTAGTTCAACTAATAGCTCTGTTTCTTGTCTTGGGATCAGAGTGTCTTTAGTAACCTTAAACTCCAATCCATAGAATTCTCTTTTGCCAATAATGTAAAAAAGTGGCTCATTGTTTAATCTTCTTAACGCTAAGTCCTCGATTTCCAACAATTTAACTGGATCGATATTCTTATCTAAAGAGGCAAAAAAACATGCACGATCTATTCCTAGTGCATGTCGTATGATTACTTCACTTTCTAAGTTGTTACTAGAAATCTCGTTTGATTGGAATCGAGTAGAAATATTGAAAAATATATCCTGAATTTTTTGTGGGTTTTTATAATCCAATATCTTCTAATTTTATGGTTTGCTCCAGTTCTTGTAGTCCCTTAATAAATTCTTCTAGGTTACCATCAAGCACTTCATGGAGGTTATGGGTGGTTAAATTAATTCTGTGGTCACTAATTCTGTTTTGAGGAAAGTTATATGTTCTGATTCTGTCGGATCTATCACCAGATCCAATTTGGGAACGTCTATTTGCTCTGACAGATTCTTCTTGTTTTTGGATTTCGCGAGCTAAAATCCTAGATCTTAAGACCCCCATTGCTTTTTCACGATTTTTTAATTGAGACCTTTCATCTTGGCATTGGGCAACAATTCCTGTGGGTATATGAGTGATCCGTACGGCAGTTTCGACTTTTTGAACATTCTGACCACCGTGTCCTCCAGCTCTAAAGATTTCTATATTCAAATCGTCAGGATCGACCTCTACATCAACTTCTTCAGCTTCTGGTAAGACAGCAACTGTAGCGGCAGAAGTATGTATACGACCACCAGATTCAGTGAGGGGGATGCGTTGAACTCTATGTCCACCACTTTCATATTTTAGTCTACTATATGCACCTTGTCCTGAGATTTGGATTGTGACTTCTTTGAAGGATCCTATTCCTGATTCATTAGCGTTGATCAGCTCTAGTTTCCATTTGTTTCTTTGTGCATATCGTGAATACATTCTGTATAGATCGGCTGCAAATAGTCCTGCTTCATCCCCGCCAGCCCCTGCACGAATCTCTACAATAACATTTTTGTCATCATTTGGATCTTTTGGCAATAAGGCAACTCTGAGATCATTTTCTAAAGAAGCTTTTTTTTGATTCAAATTCTCTAATTCTTCCCTGGCAAAAGCTATCATTTCTTGATCAGATTCTTGGGAGATTAGTTCAGTGGCTTCTTTTAGACCATCAAGAGTAGATTTGAATTGTCTGCTAAGTTGCACAATAAGTCTCATAGAGGATTGTTCTTTTGTCAGCTTTTGTACGCGATTGTAATCTGTTGAAATAGCAACATCGGCTAATAACTCATTTATCTCATCATATCTGTTTTCGATTTCTGTCAGTTTATCAATCATTGAATGCCTTAGTTATGTAAATGTTAGCTTGGGTTTTTGAAATATTGTAGCAGTTTCGAACAATCTAGATTGTTTATCAAAATGGTAGAATCTTGACTAGAATCTAAATCAAATTTAAGAGGTATCTGTCTTTGTTCTCCTGAATTAAGATCTCTTACCGTTACCATATTGGTAGATAATTCTGTTTCCCCAATAATAATTGCATGAGTAGATTTGATCGAATTTCCATACCTCATTTGACTTCGTACACTTCTGTCTATAGGGCCAAGTACTGTAGGGATTGAATTATCTCTAAGCTTCGAAGACAAATATTTACAACAAATTTCAGGAATTGGTGTATCGTCTGAGGCTTGGATAATTAGAACTTTCATGGCTAAGGGATTTTTGGGAAATAGATCAGATTTGGATAAATTTTGTATTACTCTTTCAATCCCCATGCCAAATCCCACCCCAGGCATGTATTTGCCGCCGAGTTGGGAAATTAATCCATCATATCGTCCTCCACCGGCTAGTGTACTCATTCTACCTTCCGTTGGCGGTACTATTTCAAACACTGTTCTGGTGTAATAATCGAATCCCCTAACGAGTCGATTATCTACCTCAAAAGTTAGTCCAAAAATGCTTAGGTTTTCACATAATTTGTCCCAGTGTTGAGCACATGCTTTGCAAAGATTTTCAATGCTTTTTGGGGCTTGATCAATAATTTCTTGGCATTGGATGTTTTTACAATCCAATAAGCGCAAAGGATTGTTTTGAAACCTTCTTTGACAGTCCTTGCAAAGTGAGGAGATTTTATCGGAATAAAATGAAATTAGATTCTGCATATACTTCGGCCGGCAATTTGAATCTCCAATACTGTTTACTAGGAGGTTTAAATTTTGAAGACCAAGGTTCTTGAGTAACTCCCATGCTGCTGAAATAATTTCAGCATCAGCCTCTGGGAGCTCATTCCCAAGTAATTCCATTCCGAATTGGTGGTGTTGCCTATATCTACCTGATTGAGGCCTTTCATACCGGAATATTGGACAAATGTAAAATAACCTTAGTGGCAGTGGGGCATTATGCATACCATGTTCAATAAATGCCCTACAAACTGGTGCTGTTCCTTCGGGTCTAAGCGTAATTAATTCTCCTCCGCGGTCCTCGAATGTATAGGTTTCTTTTTCCATCACGTCAGTTGATGTTCCTACAGCTCTCGAGAAAACATCATTGTTTTCGAACACAGGAGTGTCAATTTTGTCATACCCGTGGATTGAAGCAATCAATTCAGCTGATTCACGGAAGTAATTCCATTGAAATTGACTATCAGGAAGTATATCGTTTGTTCCTCTGGGAGCTTGAAGAGGCATAATTTTCTCCGTCCGGCAATTAAAAGTTATTTAAGCCCTAGTTTCTTATCAAAGATTATAATTGAATATATCCTAAAACACATTGTTAACTGAGGGGATTTATACTGTATTAGTATACTTTGCAAGTATAAGCACCTACTCAACCATATCAAATAGATTTAGTAGACGGTCATACCCATTTTCATACCCATTCGCACTCAGGGTTTTCGCATTTGGAGGGTTCTTTAACTAGTAATTACTCTCCTGAAAAGAGTATTGTATTTTCACAGAATTAATGGAAATATGATTATACGACTCTAGTAATTCATAATTGGAGAAAGACGCTATTTCTACTGCAGTCCTCGAGATTTCAAATCTAACAAAAAAATACGGCGCCTCATTTGCTGTCGAAGGGTTTAATTTAAAACTTCAACAAGGAACCGTACACGGGTTGGTAGGTCCTAACGGTGCTGGCAAGACGACCATGCTTTCAATTATATCTGGATTACGCAGGAAAACTTCAGGAGAAATCAACTTCAGTTTGCCTCGAAAAGAGGTTATGTTGATGCCTGATACCCCAGATTTCTTTGGGTTTTTAACTGCTCGCCAAGTTGTAGATTTAGCACGCTCCCCTTTTTCAGATGATATCTCCGAGGAATCGATTCAAAAGGTTATAGATGATGTGGGATTATCAGATTCAATAGATCAAAAAATCCAAGAGTTTTCGAGAGGGATGAAACAAAGACTTGGTTTAGCTGCCACTATTATTGGACGTCCCAAGCTTATTTTATTGGATGAGCCATGTTCTGCCCTTGATCCAATAGGCAGGTACGATGTCTTAGAAATAGTCACCAAATTAAAAGAAAATGCCACAGTCCTTTTTTCTACACATATATTAAGTGATGTGGAATCAGTATGTGATTCAGTAACGGTGGTTGATCACGGCAAAACTATGTATGAAGGAACTGTTTCAGGACTTTCTGACGGGAAAAAGTCTTTTGAAAACGCGGTACTCGAATTGTTAAGGCCAGGAGTTCAATTGTAAAATGAATCTATGGAAAGTGGAATTACTACAATTATTCCGAGGTTGGAGAGGATGGACGTTAGTATTCTTATTTCTGTTGGCATCTATCTTAGCTGTTTTGATCGGGTTTCTCATAGACAGATCAAATGCAAGCGAGGTGGTAGGCTACGTTGAGGTCCTTGAATTCTATATGTTATGCAGTATTCCAGCGGGGTTTTTATTCATTGGCCTCGTAGTTTCAAGTATGTCCTTCGACTCGAATCAAAACCTTTCCATATTCCTGCGACTTAGGTTCTCCTTCCAAAAAATACTCCTAACGAAATTAGGGGTCTATGTGCCGCTCAGTGAGATTTTATTTCTCTCTACATTTGGGTTGACATTCCTAGTGTCGATTTTAATGTTCGATACTTCTGACCCAATTTCATTTAAATGGTTCGTCTTTGGTTACCTGTTTAGGATTTTCGGCTCTATTTTTTGGGTTTGCCTAATTACTTTTACCTCAGCTGTTTTTAAGAGTACTGTGGCATCTTTACTATTAACTCTAGCTATCATATTTGGTTTCCCTATATTGGTAGGTGTTGCTACACCGATTGAATTGGCAGCGAGAGGACTTTTGGAAACCTCTCCTAATGAGTGGGAAGAGATATCCTACGCTGCGAAAATTAATGACTGGTGGCCAACGAATGTTTCCGATACGGATACTTTTCTAACCGTTACCGACTCAGAAGTAGTAGCAAATAAACACTCTGTTTATTTTGAAGATACTGAGTTGGATCCATGGTTCAGGTTGAAACCTTTTATTATCTCCTTATGTTTAGCCCCGCTGATGATGTTATATGCCTTGAGAACATATTCAAGACGAGAGATATAAGCCAGATAGTTTGACCTTTGGATCCATTTTTATAGTTCCGGTCACAGCCATTCTCTACCACCTAAACATAATCACTAAGACACAGCCCCTACACTCCGATTTACCAAGACTAAGAACTAACCCAACCACCACCAAATACCCATATTTATACCCATTCAGATACCGAAAATAGGCAATCCCATCAAATAGGCGCGCAGAGAGATGCTCAAATTAGGAAGTTGGCTCAATCGCAACAGTACGGAGTAGGGCAGGCATCCCAATGATAAGGTATGTAAAGGGATGTATTGTCACGCCGGAATAGTGTATTATACAATCCGGACGTATAGGTGAAAAAATGACACAAAGCACTCTTAGTGTATCTGAACGAATTGCAACTAGGGTTAAAAGTTATCTAAGTGAAGATGATTTGCCTAGGGTTTTAGAGGCTTGTGATTTCGCTATTAAGGCTCATCAAGGACAATTTAGAGAGTCAGGTGAAGAGTTCATTGAACATCCACTGTCTACGGCTGAATTTTTGGCCGACTTAAAATTAGATTCCACAACTCTGATAGCTGCTCTTTTACATGACACTATGGAGGATTGTGGAGTAACTTTTGACCAGATTAAGAATGGTTTTGGTAGTGAAGTTGCTGCATTGGTTGATGGGGTCACGAAATTAACCAAAGCAGAGATTATTTCTGAAGGGAGAGAGATTTCTTTAGAACCTGGATCTAAGGAAGATTTGACTCAAGCTGCCACGATTCGAAAAATGCTATTGGCAATGGCGAATGACGTTCGAATTGTTTTGATCAAATTAGCTGACCGACTTCATAACATGAAAACGCTTAAATCAATGTCTTCTGATAGACAGTTAACAAAAGCTAAAGAAACTTTAGATGTGTATGCTCCATTGGCACATCGGCTGGGAATTTGGGAAATTAAGTGGCAATTAGAAGATTTAGCCTTTCAATATATAAATCCTGAAGAATATGTTCGTCTGTCAAAATGGTTGAATTCAACAAGGTCTGATAGAGAAGACTATGTTGAACGTGTCCGAATCAAGGTTGAAAATATTTTAAATGATTCGGGTATTCAAGCTGAAGTCAGGGGTCGTCCAAAGCATATATATAGTCTGTCTAAGAAAATTCAAAATTATGCGACTCAGAACAAAACACTGAATGAAATATTTGATCTGTTCGCATTAAGAATTTTGGTGGAAAATGATGATGATTGTTATTCTGCTTTAGGTCTGGTTCATAATGAATGGCACCAAATCCCTGGACAATTCGATGATTATATTTCGAACCCAAAAGATAATCTTTACAAATCTCTTCATACTACGATTTTATGTGAGGATGCAAATCCTGTAGAGATACAAATAAGAACGCACGAAATGGATCGGGTTGCTGAATATGGGGTTGCTGCGCATTGGTTGTACAAAGAAGGCTCACTGAATGATGCTGATTTTTCTGGTAAGGTTTCTTGGCTTAGGCAGATGGTTGATTCGCAAAATGATATTGATGGAGATAGAGAGTTTGTTGAATCATTCAAAACAGACATTTTCTCTGATCAAGTGTTTGTTTACACCCCTAAAGGAGAATTGAAGGAATTTCCATTAGGTGCTACTCCATTGGATTTTGCATATAGGATTCACACTGATGTAGGACACAGCTGTATTGGGGCGAAAGTAAATAAGAAACTCGTGCCGTTAGACTTTGCTTTGACTAATGGTGATGTTGTGGAAATAATGACTAGTAAAACTGTCAAAGGACCTAGTCTTGATTGGTTAAATTCAGATTCTGGTTACATTTTCACTACATCGGCCCGCGCTAAAATACGATTATGGTTCAATCGCCAAGAGAGACAAATAAATGTCCAACGTGGTAAGGAAATTTTTGCTAAGCAATCAAAACGATTGAGTGTTGAGATCAATGAAAATCTGTTAAAAGATGTTCTCAAGTATGATAGTTTAGAAGACTTTCATGCAGCATTAGGAAATGGCACTACTACAATTGGTCAAGTCATCAAGCGCTTAACTGCGTATGACGTTAGTGGCAATGACACTCAGATCAAACAAATTTCAGATGTTCAAGGATTTAATTCCGGTATTGAGGTTTTAGGCGTTGGGGATTTATTAACCCGAATTGCTCAATGTTGCTCCCCAATTAATGGTGATGAAATAATCGGATATATCACTCGAAATAGAGGAGTGACGGTACATAGAAATGATTGCAGTATGATCAAATTCGAGCAGGAAAAAGAAAGATTGATTTCTGTTGGGTGGGGGTTGCAGAAGACAGTTTACCCTGCACGGATAATTCTTGAGGCCGTTGATAGAGTAGGGTTGTTAAGTGATATCACTTCCCTAGTATCTGCTGAACGTGTTAATATTGGATACTGTGTTTCTGAAGAAGTAGGAGATAACAGTGTAGTGTCACTTACTGTTTATACGACAGGAATTGAACAACTAAATACGCTGTTTGTTAAATTAGAAGGAGTAAAAGGCGTTCTTAGTGTAAATAGATCTAACTAACGACGTTTCATACTACCAGGAGGTTTATATTGCCTAGTGCAAAATCAGTAAGAGTACAAAGTCGAAGACGAGACAGGCAATTGCCTTTACGTACTCGTGCCAAGACTTATGTAACCAAAGCTAGGAGTCTAATTCAGAGTGGTGAATTAGATGATGCAGAGAAGGCTGTACAACAGGCTGTTGTTGCTTTAGATAAGGCTGCCCAGAGAGGGGCGATCCATCGGAGAAACGCTGCCCGGCGTAAATCCAGGGTAATGGTTCAATTAGCTAAGGCAAAAGCAATATCTGTGGATTGAGCTAGTATAAAGTTCAATGACAGAGTTTTTTGAAACTAAAATACATTATTAAAGTCAGGTTGTTCATATGCTTAAAATTAGATTAAGACGTACGGGTGCTAGGCACCAACCAAGTTATAGGGTAGTGGTTGCGGATTCACGTTCTGCTAGAGATGGTTCTTTTGTAGATTATCTAGGTCATTATAATCCTAGAACCGACCCTCCCACAGTTGAAATTGATTATGAAAAGGCTCAACGTTGGATTAGTAATGGGGCACAACCCACTGATGTTGTCAGTCGACTATTAAAAAACACCTCTGAAAATAAAGATTCGGATGAAACTGCTTCATGAAAGAGTTGATCGAATTTATTGCAAAATCTATTGCAGCTCAACCTGATATGGTTGTTGTTACTGAGGAAGAGGAAGAAGATCAAATACGTCTAATTTTAGAGGTTGCTGACGAAGACAAAGGTAAAGTGATTGGTCGTGAGGGTAGGGTTGCACAATCTATGCGTACTTTGTTACGTGTTGTAGCTGTGAAACAAGGATTCCGGGTAACATTAGAGATTAAGTAACTTATGATTTTCGAATGCGGTTTTGCTTCTAATTATGGAAACTCCTGAAAATTTTAACTATATAGATGTTGGAATAGTACATGGTGCATATGGTGTGAAAGGTTTCATACGGGTTGAGTCGCTGAGTGATGTTCCTGAGAGATTTGAGATTGGGTCGAAGGTTTTTTTGGGAAACTTGCTGTCAGTCGTAGAAAATTTTTTTTGGCAAAAGGATTCATTGATACTTAAATTGGATTCTATCAATGATCGGGACGAGGCATTAAGTTATAAAGGAACGACTTTAAGGATTGGGCTTGAGCAAGTTGGTTTTTTGCCTGACGGCCAGTATTACCATTTTCAGATTTTAGGAATGGATGTAAAATCAGAGAATGGGGATCCTCTGGGGGGGATTTCTGAGATATTAACTACAGGAACTAATGACGTCTATATTGTAAAAGGTTTAAATCCCAAAGAATTATTAATCCCTGCAATTCCAGAGGTCGTGTTATCTGTTGATGTGGACTCCAATCTGATGACAGTGCGTTTATTAGATGGTTTAATTAACTAATTTTTAAGGAATGAATCTTTATGGATACTAAATACAAAATTTCTGCTCCTGTTGCTACAGGATTAGAAAATTTACGAAGACTGGATTTGAATTCTGAGACGTCGTTAAGAGATGATGTGTCTGATTTTATTCACTTCTCAGATGTTCTAACTAGTGCACATGCTCCTACGAGTTTGGATAATAATAGACTGAATATAGCAGCTACAGATGCTGAGTTTCGTAAGACTAGCATGTCTGTTCTTTTTGATTATATAGATCGATGTGCTGAGTTTCCTAAGATTACTCAATTGAATGTTCATTATGCCCACAAGAGATGGATTTCAGAAGAACAAACTCTTGGTCAAATTGGCGACTACGACATCCACATATCATCGATAAGGCAGCTTGGAGATTATGCGGCGAAAAACGATATCCAAATTGTTTTAGAAAATCAAAATTCACAATGGAAAGCCAACAACATTTCTACTGACACTCTTTTTTCAGATGTAGATTGGGATAGAGAAAGTCGGGAAGCGTTCGGTGTGGCTCCTGAAGAATGGATACAAATGTGCCTAGATGCAGACCATGAAAATGTTCGATTGTGTCTGGATTCTAGTCATGTGTGTACATATTCTCACAAATTTCCAGAGTCAGAGCGAGAGAATAAGGTGCTGAACTTTTTGTCCCGTCCTGATTTGATAGATCATGTTCATTGGAGTGATAATTATCTTTACGATAATCGAGGCAGATCGGATTCGCATTTGCCTGTTGGTAAAGGCTCGTTACCAGTTGAATTGCATAAGGCTATTAAGAAATTAGATGCGACTTTACTTCTTGAACATTTCTATACGATTGAAGATTTAGAGCAAGAACTAGATTGGATCAGCTCATTATGATTCAACAATATTGATTCCAATCTTTGAGAGATTTCCTTTTGTCTCTTTTACTTGAGGCCATGAGTTTTCATTATTAAAATTTGATTGATTGTTCCCAGGAGTACTACGCCCGTTTTGGAGGATCTCAAAAAATTTGTTTGAAAGTTCCTCTACAATTTCAGGATTTTCTACAAACAAATTTTTGTCTTCGTGTTCATCTGACGACAAATTGTATAGTTGAATAGGACCCTTCAATGAGGTGTCATTGTCCATTATTGATTCATAATCACTGCTTGTCCACTTCTCTCCATATTCATTAGAATATGTCGATTTATATTCTTCTTTTACCCCTGATCCTTCATGGATCAAAAGTTTCCATTTTTTGTTTCTTATACCAAAGAATCCAGATGCGGAGTGGTGGATTAAGTATTGGCGTTCAAAGTCATCGACTGAATTGTCAAATAAAACTGATGAGAAATCATAAGAATCTTCAGCTACGGTTTCAGGGTATATTTGATTTGTGATTTTTGTGATTGTAGCGAAGATGTCAACAAGACTAATCATTGCATCTGATTCTTGCTTAGGAGCAATCCTTTTTGGCCATTGCGCTAAGAATGGGACCCTGTGACCACCTTCCCAATTGTCTCTTTTACAACCTCTAAATTGAGCCGCACTAAAGTGACCGATTTCTTTTTTTCTTAAATGCATGAAACGTTCTGGTCCATTATCACTGGTGAAAATTATTAAAGTGTCGTCATATTTGTCGGATCGTTCTACTGCATTTATTATTTCTCCTACAACGTTATCAACTTCGAGTACAAAATCTAGATATTGGTCATTTGTCCCTGATTTTCCGACAAAACTTTTGCTTGGACTAACAGGTGTATGAGGAGCAGTTAATGCGAGATAAAGAAATGCTGGGGTCTCTTCACTAAATTTAGTGTCAATTACTTCGACTGCTTTTTGGGAAAGATCCCTTAATACTTTGTCTGGTCTCATTTTGTGATCCACTGGACCAGGTCTCCCTTCGAACTGATTTGTATCATCTTGAGTAATGGATAAACCATCAATGTTAGCTGCATATCCTTCAAAATCTGTATTGATTGGGATTGCAACTGCTGTATCATTTTCAAGATATACGTACGGAGCCATATCTAGAGATGCAGGAATTCCAAAAAAGTAGTCGAAACCATTTTCTGTTGGTCCTCCGTGAATCGGGGCAGAAAAATCTATACCCGGATCAACTGAGGTTTCATTTATATGTCCACCTTCGCTAATATATTTTCCCGAGTTTGTTTTCCAATCTAATCCTAAATGCCATTTTCCTACCATTGCGGTAAAATAACCCGCTGACTTTAACATGTGTGACAATGTGAGTCTGTCATTTTCAATCAATGGCTGGCTGTATCCCCAATTGACGCCACTTTTTAATGAACTTCGGAAATTGTATCTCCCTGTTAATAGACTGTATCTAGATGGAGTACATACTGCTGAAGAAGTATGTGTGTCATTAAATGATATTCCATTCTCAAATATTTGGTCGATATTTTCTGTATGGATTTTCGAATTTGAATTTAATGAACTAACATCTCCATAACCTAAGTCGTCACATAAAATCAAAATGATGTTTGGATTCATAATGTCACCTAAAGTAAAAATTTAAATTTGTTCATTTATAGCATACAAGAATTCAAAAAATCTTATCCAATTCTCCCCATGGAATGTTAAAATTCAATGTATAAGTGATAAGTATAATCCGGATTAATAAAATTAGTGGGGAAAATTAATGTGGGGATCAATTTCTAGTATTGTTTCATCGAAATATGGACGAATATTTTCGATTGTTGCATGGTTGTTTTTGCCAATCATGTTGTTTCTTTATGCGCCGTCATTAACTGAAATTTCAAGTAGTAGTCAAGAAGACTTTCTGCCAGTTGGGGTTGAATCTACCAAGGCGATAGAAATTCAAGAACGGCATTTTCCATCTCAAGGGATTCCAGGCATTTTGATATATAAAAACAGTAATGGATTTTCAGCAGATGACTTTAAAAATATCGAACAAGAATTTCTGTGGCTTCAAGATAGAAGTATAGAAAGTGAAGTGCTTGGAGAAGTCAATTCAATATTTAATAATCCTGGTCTTAGAACTAATTTAGTTTCTACAGATAACACTACAATGATGTTGTTTTTCACGTTGCTTTCTAATGAAGAAGTGGAGATTGAAGAAGTCCAATCCGAAGTGCGGTTGATTAGGAAGCAACTCATTCAAGACCGGAATGATGATGTTGAAGTTTGGTTAACAGGTGCTGCAGGAGTTTTAGAAGATGCTGTTTCGGTGTTTCAGTCTATCGATACTACAATTACATTGATTACGGTGGTGCTTGTTCTTACGATTTTGTTAATTATTTATAAAGCACCCATTTTAGCAATACTTCCAGTACTTTCCGCAGGATTTGCATATCTAGTCGCTAGTGCAATTGTTGCATTACTAGCAAAAAATGCAGGTTTGGTAGTTAATGCTCAAGCTACATCAATAATGGTGGTTCTGATATTTGGTGCAGGAACAGATTATATGTTGTTCATATCGTCGAGATTTAAAGAGTATCTTCGGACGGGATCGGGAAGTATTGAAGGAATCTCTGAAACAATGAATCGGATAGGCCCTGCTATTTTTTCATCTGCTGTGACTACAATTTTAGCTATGCTAGCACTTTTACTTGCTACTTCAAGATCTTTTCAGGTTTTGGGACCAATATTAGCTTTGGGGATGACGTTTGCTATTCTTAGCGGACTTACCTTCATTCCTGCAGTTCTCAGCTTGTTGGGGAAAAAAGCTTATTGGCCAACAAAAATCGTTCAATCAGACTCAAAAGAACATAAGTTAGGTGTTTCAGAAAAATTTTGGGGGAAAGTTGGAAGTTTGGTAGCTGCAAGGCCATTTTTCACAATGACTGTATCGGTTATGTTGTTATTATTTATGTCTTTGGGGACTCTAACGTTGAAACCTTCATTTGACTTAAGAGCCAGCTTGCCCGATGAATCTGAATCAGTAAGTGGTTTTGAAGTCCTGCAAGATTCGTTCCCCTCTGGAAATGTTTACCCAACTTCAGTATTTGTAATTTTAAATGATGATGTTTTTGACAATTTAAAATTGATAGAAGAGATTTCTACAAAACTTACAACCGTAGATACAGTCGTAAGGGTTTCAGGTCCTTCCCGTCCATTTGGCTCTAAACTTGAAATTCCTATAGATGTTTATTATGAATCATTTCAGGATTTACCAGAAGAATTACAAGAATCAATCCCGATTGTAGGGTCTAAAGAATTAAGGAATCTTGGGACCTCAGAAAAGTTTGATTCTGCTGAGTTATCTTTAATTGCATCATATGCTACCACCTTTGATTTGATCTCTAAATCTGGGAATGTTGCTAGGTTAGAGGTGGTATTTCAAGGCGATCCGGGTTCATTGGAGGTTTTGGAGAGAATACCGGAATTAAGAGCCAAAATTCTATCAATTGAGAATGAATTCATTGAAGAGGTACTTGTTGGTGGAAGCACTGCGATTCAATATGATACTAAAGTAGCAAATGAGAGAGATATCAAATTAATTGCACCAATAGTTTTATTGGTAATTTTTGTAGTATTAGCGATTTTGGTAAGAGCTTTGATTGCGCCGTTATATCTTTTGGGTAGTGTGCTCTTAAGTTTTTTGGGCAGTTTGGGTATCTCGACTTTGATTTTCCAAAATATATTAGGACACGATGGGATTGGTAGTGGAGTCCCAATATACATGTTTTTGTTTTTGGTTGCTTTGGGCGTTGATTACAATATATATATTATTTCAAGGGTTAAGGAGGAATCTCAAACCTACGGAATAAAAGAAGGTACAAGAATTGCTGTATCCAGCACAGGCGGAGTAATTACTTCTGCAGGAATAATATTGGCCGCCACATTTGGAGCACTAGCGATTTTACCGTTAAGAGATCTTTTGCAATTAGGCTTTGTAGTCTCTTTTGGGGTATTACTTGACACTTTTTTTGTTAGGGGATTCATGGTTCCATCATTGGTTATGATTTGCGGGGAATGGAGTTGGTGGCCATTCAACAAGAAAATATCTGGTCAATCAATTTCTGACAGGGTAGATAATTGAGAATATTAATTATTGGGGCAACAGGTTTCATAGGTCGTGCACTAGTTTCTTCTTGCTTAGGAAAAAATTACCAGATTGTTGCATTGGTTAGGAATAAAAACCGTGCCAAGAATTTATTAGGTAAGAATGTATCCTTTGTAGACATTAATGATTCAGTTGAAATTTTGAGAGAACAACTAGAAGAATGTGATGTAGTTGTTAATTTGTCGGGGAAGCAGCTTGCAGGAGTCCGATGGACACCAGGCAAAAAACGGGAATTTGATAGTAGCAGAATTGATGTTACAAAGAAGATTTCTAATCTGATTCGAGGTTGTGAAAATCCGCCGAAAGTATTTGTTTCAGCAAGTGCAGTTGGAGTTTATGGGAACAGATCAACCGAAAAACTTGTTGAAAATAGCACTTTGGGCAGTGACTATCTGTCACAAATGTGTATTAATTGGGAAACTTCCGCTATTGATGCTGAACAAGCAGGAACAAGAGTTTGTTTGTTAAGATTTGGTGTGGTTATTGGGCGAGAGGGAGGTATTTTAAAGCAGGTAATGCCTGGTTTCAGTTTAGGGATCGGGAATTATATTGGAAGTGGTACCCAATTTGTTCCGTGGGTGCATATTTCTGATGTGGTGAATGTCATTCATAAGTGTATTAATGATTCAGGTCTGTCTGGTCCAATAAACGTTACGGCACCTAATCCAGTAACCTCTAAAGATTTTGCCCGTAAACTTGCTAATCTGACAAATGCTAGAGTTGTTTTACCCATTCCGAGTATCTTGCTTCGATTAGTTTTTGGCGAAGGTGAAAAAGTTTTAACAAATAGTCAAAATGCTTATCCTGAGAAATTAATCCAAAAATCTTTTGAATTTCAATTCACAGATTTAGAAAGCTGTCTTGTTGCAGAAGTGATTATTGATTCTGTTTCTATCGTTAAAATTTCTTCAAGAGGAAATAGTGAATATTTAACGGAATTCTCTAATCCGACCAGTATCTCTCCTCAATATGAATTGAAATCAAAAGTTGAGATTTCTTCAGATGTAGTTACTGCGTTTAATTTTTTTTCTGATGCTTCAAATTTATCTTTGACTACGCCAGATTGGATGAATTTCGAAATTATTTCTTCCCCTGATACGGTTGAATTAGGCTCTAGTATGAAATATAGGATCAGTTTGGGATTCTTAAAATTGAATTGGACTACAGTAATTTTAAAATGGGATCCCTCTAATTCATTTGTTGATTGGCAGCAGAAAGGCCCTTATAAATTGTGGATACATTCTCATCAGATTTTGGAACAAAGTTCTTCCCAATCACTAATGATAGATCGGGTTTATTATTCTATGCCTTTTGGGTTTTTAGGGAGGATTGTGCATGAATGGTTTGTGAAGGATTTATTAAAGAGGATTTTTTCTTGCAGACTTAAAACAATTCAATTGATAAACAGCACATTATAATTGGATGGAATAGCTATTTACATCTATCCAAAGGATTATTATAATTCATGCATGATTAATAAAATTAAATTTTTGTTACCAATTGTGTTTGGAGTAGCTTTAATATTCGCTTGCGGTGGAAGTTCGGACAGTACTAAGTCTGAATCTGCTTCTGCTACTACTTCTGAAGTTCCAGTAGAGAAACCACCTGAACCAACACAAGCCCCTGATCCGACTGCCACTTCGGTACCAGTTGTTGAAAAGGAAGTTAAGAAAGAAGAGCCTAAGGTTCAGAAGCCTGCGGAAAAACCCGTGAAAGCACCTTCTGCCGCTGCTCCTAAGGAAGTTAAAAAACCGACAGCAGCCCCTCCAACGGCTGTGCCTCCAACACCCGTACCTCCTACACCCGTACCTCCAACCCCCGTACTTGTGAAAGTGACGGTTGTGGATGATTACGGATTCCTGATTGATCTGGATTCGGAATCTGATGTTCAAAGTGCTGGTGATAGTAGTACCGGTACATTATCCGCACAATTAGAAGGTGCCAAAGCAATATTGCTGTGGCTACCGGTTTCTCAAATTACAAAAGAACTATTAATGCAGTTCACTTATGGCCAGTTGACCGGATCCGAGCCTGATTTGGTTTTCACTCCAATAGCTCAAGATGTAGTTACTGTCGATGGACAAGATGGATTGCTTGGTGTATATGCTTCTGCAACTTCTACAGGGCAAATTGTGGGGGCTGGATTAATTGGAACTTGGACCTGTGCTGACTCTGGTACAGTATTTGCATTGACAGTTGTGGGTGAAGATGCAACAACTCTTCAGATTAGATTTCAAAGACTTACTTCAAATTTCAGCTGTTCCCAGTAATTACATGATTTTATAAAGATTTATATTCATAAGAGGTGTTTGATATGAAAAAAACCTTGTCGATGGCAACTTTCTTAATAGCATTTCTTTTTGTGGCCAGCATTGCTGCGACACCTGTGTTTGCTCAAAGCCCGCCACCGCCACCAAAACCTCCTTCGGGTGGTGGTAACAAGGCTCCTAAGCCTCCTAAGCCTAAGCCTCCTAAGAGTGCTCCCGCACCTAAATCTAATAGTGCTCCTAAGAGTGCTCCCGCACCTAAACCTAGTAGTGCTCCCAAGAGTGCTCCCCCACCTTCAGGTGGTAGTGCCCCTAAACCAGCAGGTGGTAATCAGGCATCAACAGGTGGTAGTGCCCCTAAACCAGCAGGTGGTAATCAGGCACCAACAGGCGGTAGTGCCCCTAAACCAGCAGGTGGTAATCAGGCACCTTCAGGTGGTAGTGCCCCTAAACCAGCAGGTGGTAATCAGGCACCAACAGGCGGTAGTGCCCCTAATCCAGCAGGTGGTAATCAGGCACCAACAGGCGGTAGTGCCCCTAATCCAGCAGGTGGTAACCAGGCACCAGCAGGTGGTAATGTCCCTCCAGTAGGTGGTAACCAGGCACCAGCAGGTGGTAATGTCCCTCCAGTAGGTGGTAATCAGGCACCAACAGGTGGTGAGCTTCCTAAAGGTCAAGCTGGAATGGCAGGTCAAGCTGGAATGGCTGGACAAGCAGGAACGGCTGGAAACGCAGAAGCAATTAAACAGGCCGGAATGGCGGGTCAAGCTGGAATAGCTGGACAAGCAGGAACGGCTGGAATGGCTGGACAAGCTGGAATAGCTGGACAAGCAGGAACGCCTGGAATGGCAGGAACGGCTGGACAAGCTGGAATGGCAGGACAAGCAGGAATGGCTGGACAAGCTGGAATGGCAGGACAAGCAGGAATGGCTGGACAGGCTGGAATGGCTGGACAAGCTGGAATGGCGGGTCAAGCTGGAATAGCTGGACAAGCAGGAACGCCTGGAATGGCAGGAACGGCTGGAATGGCTGGACAAGCTGGAATGGCAGGACAAGCAGGAATGGCTGGACAAGCTGGAATGGCGGGTCAAGCTGGTCAGCAGCGTCAGCCTGAGTTAATGGCTGGAATGGTAAGCCAAGCTCCTAATTCTTTGCCCGGACAACAACAAGGTCCTCCAATTAATCAAGCTCAAGCACAGGCATCTTTTAATCAAGTATCTACTTTAGATACTGCTGGTATTAAGCAACTTGGTGGCGATAAAGTTGCCGATTTGGCAAAGAACATGGGTGCTGAACAATTTAGTCAGTTGGGGGGGGCCAGGGTGGCTGATATGGCAAATCAGATGGATACAGCTCAATTTGCCCAACTAGGTGGAAGTGGTGTTGCCAATATGGCAAAGAACATGGATGCTTCGCAATTTGGTCAATTGGGTGGAGATAAAGTGGCTGGAATGGCCAAGCAGATGGATACAGCTCAATTTGCACAATTAGGTGGAGCTGGTGTTGCTAACATGGCAAGGAACATGGATGCTACTCAATTTGGTCAATTGGGTGGAGATAAAGTGGCTGGAATGGCCAAGCAGATGGATACAACTCAATTTGCCCAATTAGGTGGAGCTGGTGTTGCCAATATGGCAAGGAACATGGATGCTACTCAATTTGGTCAATTGGGTGGAGATAAAGTGGCTGGAATGGCCAAGCAGATGGATACAGCTCAATTTGCCCAACTAGGTGGAAGTGGTGTTGCCAACATGGCAAGGAACATGGATGCTTCACAATTTGGTCAATTGGGTGGAGATAAAGTTGCTGGAATGGCAATGCAGATGGATACAACTCAATTTGCCCAACTAGGTGGAAGTGGTGTTGCCAATATGGCAAGGAACATGGATGCTACTCAATTTGGTCAATTGGGTGGAGATAGAGTGGCTGGAATGGCCAAGCAGATGGATACAGCTCAATTTGCCCAACTAGGTGGAAGTGGTGTTGCCAACATGGCAAGGAACATGGATGCTTCACAATTTGGTCAATTGGGTGGAGCTAAAGTTGCCGGTATGGCAATGCAGATGGATACAACTCAATTTGCCCAACTAGGTGGAAGTGGTGTTGCCAATATGGCAAGGAACATGGATGCTTCACAATTTGGTCAATTGGGTGGAGCTAAAGTTGCCGGTATGGCAATGCAGATGGATACAACTCAATTTGCCCAACTAGGTGGAAGTGGTGTTGCCAATATGGCAA